>Ga0210388_10000164_pt1 | contig 68413 bp, 51 predicted proteins | sample IncBWC19OmetaG_FD_155485 | JGI IMG/M metagenome (GOLD analysis project Ga0210388, IMG submission 155485) | Forest soil microbial communities from Barre Woods Harvard Forest LTER site, Petersham, Massachusetts, United States - Inc-BW-C-19-O ... | reverse complement strand
TCGATGTATGGTCGGCGCGAGAAGTTGCCGTACTTGGCGTCGTCGTAGGCGCGTTCCATGTATTCGACGCTTGGAGAAATTGAGATTGCTCCGCGCAAGTGCGCGCCGGGTCCGGGCATGGCTTTGAAATTCGGCAGCGCGTCGAGCGCCATGTTCACCTTGCCCGAAGATCCACGATATTTGAACCGGTTGATGTCTTCGAGGAAGTCGGCGGGAAGATGTTCGGCTTCGATGAACTTGTTGAAAGTTAGTCTCGGATCGACGCTGGATGAAATGGTTTCCGCATAGATTTCATCCCCGTTGGCGAGGACAACGCCTTTCGCTTTGCCATCTTTGACGATGATTTTCGCGATGGCGGCCTGGGTGCGAATCTCGACGCCGGCTTCGCGCGCTGCGTCGCCGATAGCGTTGGAAATAGCTCCGGTGCCGCCGCGGGCGAAGCCCCAGGCGCGGAAAGCTCCATCGATTTCTCCCATGTAGTGGTGCAGTAGAACGTAGGCGGTGCCGGGCGAGCGCACGCCGAGGAACGTGCCGATGATGCCGGAGGCTGACATCGTGGCTTTGAGGACGTCGGTCTCGAACCATTGATCCAGAAAATCGATAGCGCTCATGGTCATGAGCTGGACTTGGTTGTATTTGTCGTAGCTTGACATTCCCTGGAAGCGGCGTCCGATGAAGAGCAGCTTCATCAATTCGCGCGGGTTGAGAGTATTGGGATCGGGCGGCACCATGCTGAGAATCGGCTTCACGAAGCGGCACATGGCTTGCATGGCCTTGCCGAATTCGTCGTAGGCTTCGGCGTCGACGCGGGAGTGGCGGGCGATCTCGCGCTGAGTCTTGCCGTGATCGTTCACGCGCCACAGGTAATCTCCGCTGGGCATGGGCGTGAATGTGCCGTCGAGCGGGAGAATTTCGAGGCCATGGCGCGGGAGGTCGAGGTCGCGAATGATCTCCGGCCGCAGTAGTGAGACAACATAAGAGCAGACGGAAAACTTGAAGCCGGGAAAGACTTCTTCGGTGCAGGCAGCGCCACCTAAGATATGGCGGCGTTCGAGCACCAGAACTTTTTTTCCGGCGCGTGCAAGGTAGGCGGCATTGACGAGGCCGTTGTGGCCGCCGCCGATCACAATTACATCATACGAATTGGCCATAAGCTCTTAGCCTTTGGGTTTCAGCTTGCTGGTTGAGAACGGGGACGAGGAATATTAGCGCAGTTTCGGGGTGCGCGTATTAGAGGCCGCTGGGAAGGACACTCCAACTGCGGAGTGTATTCGACGATGTTGGCATGATTAAGCGCATGGCTGGAGTCGAATCATCATTCTATCCGGAATGTGTAGTTTTGTCTCCCAGATTGGTCGCCCCAGAGATTCGCGGCGCGGGAGATCCCTCGCCCGCTGAAGAACGCAGGCTTCGGGATGACGCCTTTGATGAGAGGTCTGAAGTATAATCCGGCTTCGACCTATTTCTTTTCGAGGCCACTCCTTTGCCCATTGGAACTGCGTTTCACGAGAGAACTTTTCCACTTTGCCATAGCTTGAATTATCGCGAGTGGTCGGGCTATTACACGGTGAGCGTGTATGAGGTGCATCACGAGCATGAGTACAACGCCATCCGCAATGCGGCGGCGCTGATCGATATCTCGCCGCTCTACAAATATTTGATAACCGGGAAAGACGCCACGCGGCTGGTGAACCGAGTGATCACGCGCGACATTAACAAGGTGAAAGTGGGGCAGGTGATTTATTGCTGCTGGTGCGATGAAGAGGGCAAGGTCATCGACGATGGAACGATTTCTCGCCTCGAGGAAAATGTTTATCGCTGGACGGCGGCCGATCCCAGCCTGCGCTGGTTCAGGCAGAACGGTTTGAATATGAATGTGCAAGTCGAAGATATCTCCGAGAAGGTGGCGGCGCTGGCTTTGCAAGGGCCTACTTCGGCTAAGCTTTTGAAGACGGTTGCTGATGCCGACATTGCGAATTTGAAATATTTTCGTGTGACTCGCGGCAAGATTGCGGGCGTGCCGGTGGACATTTCGCGTACTGGATATACGGGCGATCTGGGATACGAGATTTGGGTGCCCCTGAAACAAGCCAACGATGCCGTGAAGGTTTGGGATGCGCTGGCGGAAAAGGGGAAGCAGTTTGATCTGCACGCGGCGGGCATGCTGGCGCTGGACGTGGCACGCGTGGAAGCAGGGTTGCTGCTGATTGAGGTCGATTACTCGAGTTCGAAGAAGGCGCTGATTCCGTCGCAAAAATATTCGCCGTACGAACTGGGCTTCGGCAAAATGGTGCATCTGGAAAAAGAAAATTTCATTGGCAGGCGGGCGCTGGAGTTGGATGCGAAGAATGATGTGCCTCGGCAACTGGTCGGCGTCGAGGTGGATTGGACTAATGTCGAGGCGCTGTATGAGCGTTATGGGCTGACTCCGGCTGCGCCGAGCCAGGCTTCGCGCGTGGCTGTGCCTTTGTACTCTGGAGACAAGCAAGTTGGCAAGGCCACGACCACGAGTTGGTCTCCGATTCTTAAGAAAATGATTGCACTGGCTAGCGTCGAGACTGAGCACTCGAAACTGGGGACGCAGTTGCAGATGGAGATCACGATCGAGGCGATCCGGCTGAAGACGAATGTGAAGGTGACTGCGCTGCCGTTCTTTAATCCGGCGAGGAAGACGGCGACGCCGGTGTAAAATGCGGTGGATGCTTTTTTGCTTATGCCTACCCGCGTCGAGCGACGAACGGTTGATCTTTCGGGTTATCCCGACCTGGTTGTCGTCTACCTCGGCATGCGCGTAAATCGCATTGCCGGAATCAAGACGCTGCTTGGATTCGGACCGAAGATCTCTTCCTCGGCTGCCGCTCATCCCGACGGATTGCTCTTCCACGAAAATTTTGTCTTTTCCCTTTTCCCGATGCATGTCGGCATACGCCAATACTGGCGCGATCAGGAGTCCTTGATGAGTTGGACGCGCTCGGATCCGCACCGGGAATGGTGGCAGAAGTTTTTGAAGGATTCTGGTGGAGTCGGTTTCTGGCACGAAACTTACCTGCTCCGCGGCGGCATGGAAGCTATTTATGACGATATCGTTCCAAAAATCGGATTTATGAATTTCGCACCCGTGATGCCCGCGCGTGGCCCGATGTTCGGAGCAGCTTCGCGTGCCGGAATGAAGTCTGCGGGACCGCCAGTACTGTCTGAAAAGGATCTGTACGAACATCCGGAAGGCAGACGAGCGAGCTGAAGATCGGTCAGGCTATCTTTTCACGGGCCGTTCTGCGCTTTCCGGCCACGTAAATCCAAACGCCGAGCAGTAGCAGCGCAACTGTTCCTCCCACAATTTTTAGCAGCGCGAGCGGTTTGTTGGGCTCGTCGGGCTGAGGAATCACAGAGAGAACAATTGTCACGGCAGTTGTGACCAACCCGAGCAGCGCCACCAGCTTGGCGACCGTGCTTCCTCCGGGCACGCGGATTACATCCGGGCCGGCGGGTTCGCGCTGCAGTTTTATCATGGCGGCGAACAGGTAAAGATAGGGAATGAAATAAGTGATTACGCCCAGGCTGACCAGCACATCGTAGGCGCCTCTGACGCTGGTTCCGGCCTGCCCTAGAAAAATGAAGAGTCCGCCGAGAACGAACTGGGTCAGCAATGCCACCCAGGGAGTTTTCCAGCGCGGGTGAAGAGCGCCGAAGGCGGGCGGAAGAAAATGGTCGATGCCGGCCACGAAGGGCAGGCGAGCGACGGCGGCAAGGTAAGCACCGGCGGAGCCGATGTTACTGAGAGCAATTAAAAATGCAGCGACCGGCAGCACTCCGGGAAAGCCCATGCGCGATGCGGTTTTCGAGATGGCCTGAACCAGTCCCTGGAGGCTGCTGACTTCGCTTGAGGGCAATGCGAGTAGAACGGCTGCCGTTCCAAGAATGTAGCAAAGGGCCACGGTCATGCCGCCGAAGAGTAAAGCGAACGGAATCGAGCGGCGCGGATTCTTGATCTCCTCTGCCATGAGGGACGCGGTCTCGCACCCGCCAAAGGCAAAGGTCAGCACCGACCAAAATATTATGTCGTTGAGATGCGTGCTAGGCGTCATCGAATGGACGGTGAACGACGTGGCCGAGCCGTAGCGATGCCAGGCAATCAACCCCATCACGATGACGATCCCCACTGGAATCCACATGGCAAGTGCGCCGACGTTGTGCAGCCACTTGCCGACGTCGAGTCCGACGATGTTCATGAGTGTAGCTGCGCCCAGCGTAAGCAGAGAGAAGACGATGTAAAACGTGGCATTGTTCGAAAGATGCTCCCATGCGTTCTGGCGCATGAAGAGAATGTTGCTGGCAGCAAAATAGAGGACGGCAGGGAAGTACGGGAGGTTGCTGGTCCAGTAAGTCCAAGCGGAGATGAAGCCGGAGAAGTCTCCGAACGCGCGTTTGTTCCACACGTAGAGGCCGCCTTCGGCCGGATAGCGGGAAGAAAGCTCGAGAACGGAAAGTGCGAGAGGCGTATAGAAGCAGAGCCAGGCGCCGATCCAGATGACGATGGAACTGGGGCCAGCGGCGGCGGCGGTCGCGATCCAGCGCAAACTGACGCCGGTGACAACATAGAACAAAACGAGATCGCGGAAACCAAGAACACGCTTGGGGCGGTTGGGATCTTCGGCCTCGGCGATGGATACGCCGGAGGAGACGAATGAGATTCGCCCTACTGGGTCGACGTCCGCGTTTTTTTCAGGCAATCAGTTGTCCCGGGTCCCGGTTGCGATCAAAGGCATGTATTGTTTCGCGACAGGCATTTTCGCACTTCAGTAAAGAGAGTCAGGAATAACACTGACGAGGGCTTGGGGCAAGATGAAAGTTTTCTTCTGGGGCCGTTTGGTGGAGTCCTCTGCTCAATTCTTCAGCTTTACCGGGAAAAAATAGAGGCGCTCCGGCGGCTTACTTTTCTATCGACGATTGGGCCAGACCGATGTGCGGTTCCACGAGGCAAAATAGCTTGTCCTTCAGATGCGGTCCGCTGGCCAGCAGACCTGATAGCAGCGGATCGCGGCGATTGGCGATGAGGTTGGTTTTCTCCAGCGTACTAACGAAGCCGCCTGCGCTCTGCACCAGGGCCGCGCCGGCTACCACGTCCCATTCGTTCTTCGGTGTCAGAGTGAAGGTAACGTCCGCCAAACCGGCGGAAACCAGCGCGAGTTTGTAAGCGACAGAACCCATCGGGCGAATTTTGAAACCGGAATTCTCGAACGCCTTCCACTCTCCGCGCTTCACTTCGCTGCGGCTGGCGAGAACCAGAGCGCCGTCGAGCGTGTTGCGCTGGCTCGATTGCGCGGGTTTGCCGTTGTAAGTAACTCCCGATTCGACCGACCCGAGGAAAGTCTCGTTCGTGGCAGGATTGCAAATTCCTCCGGCAACGGGACGTCCGTTCTCGACATATCCGATGGAGACGCAAAACTCGGGAATGCCCTGCACAAACTCGCGCGTGCCATCGAGGGGATCAACCACCCAGACGCGCGAGCACTGCAGCCGGATGGGATCGTCTACGCTTTCTTCCGAGAGCCAGCCTTCTCCGCTGCGCAGCAGTTCTTTGCGCAGAACAGCGTCCAGGGCGCGATCTGCCTCGGTGACCGGATCATGCCCGACTTTGTAGTCCGCTTCGATCGCTCCCGGCGTGAAGCGCGCAAAAATCTTGCGGGAAGCTTCGAGTGCGGAATGAATGCGTTCCAATATCTGTGAGTATGAATTTGAGTGCATAGCCTGATTAAGCCATCAACATGCGCGCGCCCGTCGCTAACAACACTGCGCAAAGGATGCGGCGCAGCCACGGAACCGGGACCCGCGTGCTCAAGTAAGAACCGAGCAGTCCTCCCGGAATCGAGCCGATCACCAGCGCTTCCACCAAACGGAGGTCAATATTGTGCAGCCGAAAATGGAGAAGGCTGGTTACTCCGGTGAGCAGTAAGGCATGCACGATGTCGGTGCCGACCATCACTTTTGGCTGAAAACTGTAGAACAGCAGAAGCATCATCATGACGATGCTGCCGGAGCCGACGGAAGTGATGCCCACCAAAAAACCGGCTACCAGGCCGATGAGCGACATCCAGACGAATGACTTCATCGTGGGCGGCTGCGCCGCGGCCCGGTCTTCAATTTTCTTCTGGAAGAACAAGAAGGTCGGAATGCAAATCAGCAGAACTCCTACAGCAAAGGTAATGAAGTGGTTCACTCCATTACCATAAGTGCTTCGCAGATGCGCCAGAAAGCTTACGCCCAGATAAGAACCTGGAGCGCTGCCGATAATAAGAGCCACGACTACTTTGCGCCGCACTGTGCCTTTGCGCAGATGGACAATGCTGGCGCCGATCTTGGTGACAAAGTTGAAGAGAGCGTCGGAGCCCACGGCTAGCATGGGCGGGACACCCAAACCGAAAATGAGGATGGGGAGCAGCAGAACGCCGCCTCCGACTCCCGTCATTCCGATGAGGGCCCCGACTCCAAAACCCACCAAGCTCTTGATCAGCAGATCCATGTGTATAGATCCATCAGATTACGGAGCGAACTAAATCGATTCCGCATCGGCTCCGATAAAGCCTTCCCTTTCGAGATGCAGGATGATCTCCTGTGCTGCTTCCTCCGCCGACAAGTCTCCGGTGTTAATGGTGACTTCCGCGTCGGCCGGAACTTCGTAGGGATCGGAGATGCCGGTGAACTCTTTGAGAATCCCTGCGCGCGCTTTGGCGTACAGGCCCTTGCGATCGCGTTGTTCGCAGACCTCTACCGAGGTCGCGATGTGTACGAGAATGAACCCTCCGTAGGGCTCAATTAATTGCCGGACGTGCTTGCGGGTAGCGTCATAAGGCGCGATGGGCGCGCAAATGGCGATACCTCCGTTCTTGGTGATTTCCGAGGCGACGTAGCCGATGCGGCGGATGTTGATGTCGCGGTGCTCCTTGGAGAAACCCAGTTCGGAAGACAGATTCTTGCGCACCAGGTCGCCATCCAGCAGCGTGACCGGACGCCCGCCGGTTTCGAGGAACTTCGTCAGCAACACGTTGGCGATCGTCGACTTGCCCGAGCCGGAAAGTCCAGTGAAGAAGATGGTTACGCCTTGCTTGTGGCGAGGTGGGAAACTGCGGCGCAATTCCGAGACAACTTCGGGATAGGTAAACCAGGCGGGAATTTCGCGGCCTTCGTTCAGACGCTGGCGAAGTTCAGTTCCGGAAATATTCAGCACACGGTCTCCGTTTTTAACCTCGTCATCGGGAACGTATTTGTCTTGATCCTCAAGGTAGACCATCATGTTGAAAGGCACCATGGTCACGCCGATGTCGGCTTCGTGTTTCTTGAAGACTTCCTGGGCTTCATAAGGACCGTAGAAGGGCTTCCCGTCGGTGTCCTTGCCCGGGCCGGCATGATCTCGGCCCACAATGAAATGAGTGCAGCCGTGATTCTTGCGGATGAGCGCGTGCCATATGGCCTCGCGTGGTCCGCCCATGCGCATGGCGAGCGGCAGCAAAGAAAGTTTGGCAGTGGATTGTGGGAATTTGGAGAGCAGAAGCTGATAACAGCGCACCCGTGTGTAGTAATCCACATCGCCCGGCTTGGTCATGCCCACGACGGGATGAATCAGCAGGCTGGCCTCGACTTGCTTGGCGGCGCGGAACGCGAGCTCGACGTGGGCGCGGTGCATGGGATTGCGCGTCTGGAAGGCGACCACTCGACGCCAGCCTACGCGAGCAAACTCAGCCCGCACCTCGGCCGGAGTCAATCGCGAGTTACGGAAATCGTAGTGTGACGGGATCTGCATCCCTTCTAAAGTTCCTCCCACGTACCAGGGGTTCGCCTTGTTCATTGCGTAATCAGCGCCGGGATGGGCCGCGCTGGTGCTGGCGAAAACCGCCTGCGCTTCGGCTTTACGATCGGGCTGCCAGATCTCTTCCACGTTCAACATGGCCAGCATCACGCCTTCGGGATCGCGCAGCGCAACTTTGCTCGTTCCGGGAGTCAACTTCTTGGCAAATTCCTCGGTAACGTCCAGGGTGATCGGCATGGGCCACAGGGTTCCGTTGGCCAAACGCATGTTGTGGCAGACGCCTTCGTAATCGGCGCGGGTCATGAAGCCACGCAGCGGAGAAAATCCTCCTGTCAGCAGCAACTCGAGATCACAAAGCTGGCGGCCGGTCAGATCCCACGACGGCCACTCTTTCGAATGGGATTTCAACTCGGCGATTCTGTTGGGCTGGGCGATGAGGTCGATAAGTTGTCCGCCGTGCGGCGGGATGAGATGGCTGGTCGAAGCGGTCAAGTCCTAAGCCTCCTGAAATGCTTAAATTGTCTTGTCTACTACGTTTATTGTATTTGCCTGGATTGCTTCCCAGACTTCAGCGGAGCCACGCGCAACTTGCGGATCCTTAACGGGAGAGGAAAGCCCCGACAGATTAGTTACAGAATAACACTCTTGCGGCTACGGGAATCTTGATTTGTCCTGCATGAATAACTAAACAGTGCAGCAATTCTCCGACCTTCGGGGCTCCGATCTATCGTTGTAAATAAATGAAAAGAAGAGCTTTTCGGGGATGCTTGGCGAACCAGATCTCCCCCCAGCCCGGAGTGTGAAAAGAATTGCGACAATGGCAAACGCAAATTCCGTTCCACGCAAACAAGATGCTTGGGGGCCAGTGTGCCTAAAAGTTGAATCCGCTACTGGTTCATATTGCGCGGATCTGAGGACCAGTCATTGAGCGTCCAATCCCGGCCTTGCACGCAGAGAGCGCCGACGTAGCCAGGTCCGGCCGGCACTTCCCGCAGAAGCCAACTTGCTGCTTGTGATCCGTCGGGCCGAGTCGCCAGCAGCGCGTTGGTTTCCCCGGGCACAAGAGACACGTCAAATTGGCTGAGAGGAAGCGATAAGCCGTCTCCAGTTGCCTTGATATACGCCTCTTTCCGGGTCCAGCAGCGGAAGAATGCGTCAAGCTTTTCCTCCGGGCCTAGATCGGCAAGCTGATTCTGTTCGTTCTGGGAAAAGTATCGCCGGGCGATTGCGTCCGGTTCGAAATCGTGGCGAACCTGTTCCACATCCACTCCAATCTCGCGCTGGCGCGTGAAAGCCAACAACGCAATTCCACCGGAATGCGTGACGTTGAACCTAAGATCTCCGTCTCCATGCTCCGGTCCCAGAGAAGGTTTTTCTTTCTTCGAATAAGAAAAGCGTAAGCTGACCGCGTCGATCTCCAGGTAGCTGGCCAGAATTGTCCTCAAAACGGCACGAGCGGCGACAAAGCGCTGACGGTCACGCGCAAAATGAAAGCGCGAAGCGCGGGCTGCTTCGTCGGCGGAGAGCACTCTCTGCCAACGGGATTCGTCGGCCCTCAGAGCCTCCAGGTCGATTCGCCAGAGTTGCACTTCGTCTTCGGGGAGAACGAGAGGAGACTCGATCTGGAAGCCGGAGTCGGTGATGTTCATGATTTGGCTCATCAGGTCTGGCTCATGATGGCCGGGCGGCAAGCCTCACTCATCTTTGCCCAGCGGAGCGCGAGCCGAAAGCGGGCTCGCATCGGAGGAGAGTGCTTCCTGGCGCGCCACTGCGGGTTCGGTGACGCAGTACTTCAGCAGGCACCACAGAGCGCGCACCCCATCCTTCCACTGGATTTTCTTGCCCTCTTCATACGTGCGACCCCAGTAGCTGATGCCGACTTCATAGATCCGCAGCTTCCGCTTGGCGATCTTCACCGTGATCTCAGGCTCGAATCCGAAACGTTTTTCTTCCAGGGGGATCGATTGGATGACCTCGCGCCGGAAAGCCTTGTAACAGGTTTCCATGTCACTGAGGTTGATGTTGGTGAGTGCGTTCGAGAGCAAAGTAAGAATCCAGTTGCCCACCGAATGCCAGAAGTAAAGCACGCGATGTGGGCGAGCGGAAAGAAAGCGCGAGCCGTAGACCACGTCGGCGCGCCCTTGGATCAGCGGTTCCAGCATCACCGTGTACTCGGCCGGGTCGTACTCGAGATCGGCATCCTGGATGATGACGAAGTCTCCCGTGGCTTCCTTGATACCCCGCTGCAGCGCCGCACCTTTCCCCAGGTTCCTCGGCTGAAGCACGGTTCGAATCTGCGGATACTCCGCCTGCAATTGCGCCAGCATCTCGCGTGACCCGTCGGTCGATCCGTCGTCGACGCAAATCAATTCGATGCCCAGAGGGACGGCTAGCACTCTCGCGACCACCTGGCGCAGCGTGGCGCGTTCGTTGTACACCGGCATGACGACAGAAAGTTTCATTCGTTTGAACCGTTTGTGTCGCAGTCGTTCGTCACAAGTGTAGTGAGGTAGTGTAATTCAATTGCAAGATCGAAATCCTGCTTGCCGATAGAGCCGCGCCATCGGCGCCTTCCAAGTGGAAGTCCTTCCTGTTCGCATCTCAGTTTTTGGGCTCCGCTTAAAACATGCCCGGCCCGACCGGCCAAGCCAGCATTGTGGCGTACAACAATCTTTACTCCGGTTGCGGCGGCACGGTCCCCTCGGTCTACCGGGCCCACTATATCGGCGCCGGCAGCGCGATCCAGAGTTCTCCTGTCTTCTCGCTTGACGGAGCGCAGCTTGCTTTTGTGCAGGCAGATGCGGAGGAGGCGGCCGTGATCCTGCTGAAATGGGGCGCTTCAACTACTGAGACTGTTCAAAAGCCAATGTGGGTCGGCTTTACCGGGCCGTACACCTATGGACAATGGCGGGTTCTTGCGGCTGCGCTGTGCAGGCGTCACAGTCTGCATTGCAGTAGGGCCTGTGGATTCTGCGTTGAGTTCCTAGGCAATGCGTTGAAGATGTTCGCAGAGGATCGCTACGATCCTCCCGGCAGCTTTCCCATCCCAAAGCGGCGGACGCTCGAACTGGCGCGCGGGTTCTTGCAGGATGGATCGAGCCGCCGCGAGAATACGCTCTGGATTCACTCCCACTACCTGATTCGATCCATGCTCAACCGTCGCCGGCCGCTCAGTATTCTCGCGCAACGTAAGGCAAGGCACGCCGAGGACGGTGGTTTCTTCCTGCACTCCGCCGGAGTCGGTCAGCACAATGCGCGCCCCGTCATTGATCGAAAGGAAGTCGATGTATCCGAGCGGATCGAGCGGCACGATTCCAGCATTGTTTCGCCCCGTTGAGTTGGCTAGATACCGTAGCAATCCAAAGTTCTCGATATTCTTCCGAGTCCGCGGATGCATGGGAAAGAAGACAGGGAGTTCGGCAGCGAGCGCGCTTACTGCGCTCAGAATCCCCTGCAGCGTCTCGGCGTCGTCAACGTTGGAAGGCCGATGCAGCGTGAGCACTCCGTAGGCTCGGCAGCCCGCTCCGTCTTGCCGCATGCCAAGCCGGTCGAGAATCGGCGACTTTGCCGCCATCTCGCGGTGCCGCAGCAGGCTGTCGATCATGACATTGCCGACGAGGAAAATCTTCTCCGCGGCCACACCTTCGCGTCTTAGATTCTCTACGCCACTCTGCTCGGTCACGAACAGCAGGCTGGAGATGGCGTCGGTGAGCTTGCGGTTAATTTCCTCCGGCATCGTCATATCGAAGCTGCGCAATCCGGCTTCGATGTGGGCCACGCCGATTCCGAGTTTGACGGCGGTAAGAGCGGCGGCGATTGTGGAATTCACGTCGCCCACCACCAGAACCATCTGGGGCTTGTAGTCGAGCAGCACCGGTTCGAGACGCTTCATGATTTCTGCGGTCTGCACGGCGTGGCTGCCCGAACCGGCCTCAAGATTCACGTCCGGCCGGGGCAGTCCCAAGTCTGTGAAGAAATTGCCCGACAGCAGTTCGTCGTAGTGTTGTCCGGAGTGCACCAGGCAGTGTTCGATCGCGGGAGATTTCTTTAATTCGTCCTTCTTTCCCTCGTCTTTCTTCAACTCAGCCTTCTTCAATTCATCGTGCTTCAATTCATCGAGGATGGGTGCGATTTTCATGAAGTTGGGACGAGCCCCCACGACGCTCAGAAGTCTGATCATTGGTCGACCTTCGAAGCGATCGCCTTAGCGACGGAAGACCGGAGCTGAAGCGTGGGATGGCTCAGCTTCGCGAAGCAGTCGCTTGGAATTCGCGATGGAGAATGTTTCATTCGTTTAAGCGGTATGTTTACGCAATGTGCTTACGCAATGTGGCCCAGCCAGCACGGCTCAGGCAACAGTGTAGAGCAGTTTCCACGTTCAGTTTTCTTCTGAGCACTCTGAATAGTGGCGCAGCTTGAATCCGTCCTCTTGTTGAGGTGCGTCATCCCCGACCCCCGCGCGATTCTCACCGAAGAAATTCAGGCTCGGCCACTACCGCACTCTGCTGCTCTAAGGCTCTCAAACATTGGGCTCAAACCTGCTCTTGAGATTGGAGTGCCCCGCCGCGCCCGCCGTCATGTAAATTGTTCAGGGCTCCATCGAGCATCTGGAACTTTCCACATAGGGCATTCACCCTAGGGTTCCGATCCGATTGACCGAGTCATGCCGCCAATGAGAAAAATTATTGTTCCTCTTAGCGTGGCTTCCAGTGCCGGACCGGGAGGATGGGACGGTCTACCGTTGCGCTGACTCCCCTTTACCCACTCGTCGGGCCGGATCGAATTACGGCTGATTTTACGCACCTTTCCCTTCAGAATTGTGCGCCCCTGGACCGCCGGGTCGGGACATCTTTGGCCCGCCTCCGGGCGCCGGATTTCCGCTTTTGGAACCCCACTTCAATCCCTGCAAGTGCCTGTGGAAATGGATGTTCTCTGGTCACAGCTATTTTCGTCTCAAAGTGGCATTGTGGATGCTACGCAATATGGAAGCATCCCAGCTTCACCAAGGTCTTAGCATGTTGGCGAACCAACCCCAGGGGGTAGAGATGACGGTGCAGTCCGTTCGGCTAGGGCCGCGGGAGCAGCAGATTGTCGAATTGCTTCTGCAAGGCTGTGACAACGCCGAGATTGCCAGCCAGCTCAAGATGGCGCGCCGAACCGTGAAGGCTCATTTCAACCGGCTGTTTCTACGTTTTGGAATCAACGGCGGTATCAAGCGAGTGAAACTCGCAACCCTGTTATACCGGAGGCAATTGTGTTTACAAACGAACGCTATGGAAGCCGTACGCCCAGTGAGCGAGAAAACCGCGTCATCGAGCTTGTCGCCCAGGGCCTGAAGAACCACGAGGTAGCCAATGCCATCGGCACCACGGAGCACGTGGTCAAGAATTATCTCCGCGTGATTTATGACAAGCTTGGACTCTGGAACCGGGTGGAACTTGCCCTGTGGTATGAGTCGCGCCGGAATGACAGGCAACTAACGGCTTGAATAGCAGGAAGGTCCGCGTTCAGTCGAGTTAGAAGGCGTTTCCGGGCTGGTCGTCCGCGGCCCGGTTCTTAGTCACAATTTGAGGTTTCCAGCTTACGCAGCCGCTCGGCTGCGGCGGGAGCGCCTTTTCGTGCCGCCGCATCCAGCAGCAAACGCGCCTGGTCGCAGTTTTTCGGCACGCCGTCTCCTCGGAAATATAAATCAGACAGAGCCAGCGTTGCCTCCACATTCCGCTTACCCACGGCCTTCCATAGCCACTGCGCCGCTTCTCTGCTATCGCGCGTCATGCCCGAGGTGCCGTTCAAGTATTCCTCTGCAATGGCCAACTCCCCCGCTCCACCTTGTCCAGTTGCAACGGCACCAGCTGGAACGCCGGAGGAACTTGATGGCACGTGGGTGATCTGGGACGTGATCTGGGGCGCCGTCTGGGGCGGAATCTGCGAGTCGACAGCTTGACCCTCTGCTGAACTTGCGACAGCTTGTTGTTGGTTTTGAACCCCGGACGCAGGTTGACTTTCAGGGGGCAGTGCAGTTGCCGCTCCCCCCGCCGGCTGCGCGGAGCGAATCGGCGCCTGTTGCGCATTTGGGCTGGCCACAGTCGACGATGACGCGCTCGCGCCGGAGCGGGCCTCGGTTCCACGCCAGAGCCCAAAACCGAATGCCGCGAGAATGACAGCGAGCACGGCGCCGATGTAGAGCCGGTAACGATGGGTAGGAGGTTCGGGTCTCGCTCCAAGATGTCGAAGCTCCGTTTCCTTCTCGATCTGCTGCCAGCTTGCTTCCAGAGCATCACTGGATTCGCGCGCTGCGCTGGAACTCACAGCCGGCTCAATCCTCTCCTCCAAAGACTTGGGGTCGTGAGAACGTTCATACCAACTCGCTCCAGCGATCGCTGCGGATTCCTCGACTCGTGGCGCTTCGGTCTCCGGCGCGATTTGCAAGGGCGCTCCGCACATCCCGCAAAAACTATGCCCCGCTGAATTGTTGTACGCACATACCCCACAAATGTGAACAACCTCCGATCCGGAGGCGAGTGAGTCCACCGTATCCGAGCTTTCTTTCGCGCTCGTACCGTTGACACCCTGAACGGAAGGAGACGGAGGATCGGCGACCTGCTCCAGTTCCCGAAGCAACTCAGAAACCGCTTGTTCGCGCTTCTCCGGCGGGTTGGTGAAATACACTTCGGCCCACCGTCCCATGTGGGATGCCAATAGCGGATTCAGGAGTGGATTCAGTGTGTCTGCGTCAAACTTATCTGCGCGTTCAGGCACCGGCATTCTCCGGAGAAGAGGCGTACTTATGATTGCACTACCGGGAAGATAAGGTTGTCAAATCGTTGTGCAGAATCAGGTAGCGCAGAATACGGCTAGACCCGGCGCCCGCAGCGAAGTCACTCACAGGCTCTGCGATCGGCGGGCTCGAATTGATCCATCTGCGCATCGCGCTGGGTGGTGAGCTTGCCTTTCGGTGTCTTCTCGTACAGATCAGAACCGGGGCAGTAATACAGCGCAGTTTGCAAGTCGACCCAAACCTGGATATAGGGATTGCCCTTGTATTCCGGAGCATCCGGAGCCTCTGCCAGCCCGAGACTGATCAGGAACTTGTCGAACATGGAAAGATCGGCATCGGGGGCTGGCTGCTTGCCCCGGTTCGCGCGCCCTGAAACCGTCGTGCCGTGGCCTGTGGCCCCCACCGAGTGGCTCGACCAGATTCCCCAACGGATCACAACCAGCACCAGAATGACCGCGATGCCGAGATAGAAATCGCCGCGGCGGGAATGCCAGAAGCGTGCTAAAGCCGTCGGAGTGCGGGTCGCGGACAGCGATTCCAGAAACTCCCGAGCTCGCGCCGCGGAACTCCAGACAACGGCATCCGGCTGTTTTACCATCGCGGTTGACAGGGGTCGGACTTCGCTTTCGTCGTTTTCGTCGAGGTTTTCGTCGGGCTGCGGCTGGGGTGAGGCAGACGGAGCGTTCTCGTGTGCACTCGCCGCCAACGACTGCGTGGAGAGCGGGTTACTTTCCTCGAACTGGGGCAGAGAGAACAGCTCAGGGATCTCATACGCGGCGTCCTCTTCCTCAAGCACGGCGCCGGTCCCGGTTTCACGCTTGGGTTCATCCCCTGGCTCATGCAGCGCGAAGGGATCCTGGCCAGGCTGCATCTGCCACGCCGACGCCAACTGGCTCTGCATGCTGGACGGTTGCTCGTCGCGAGCGCGCGGAGCGCCGCACTTGCCGCAAAACTGTTCCTCATCCGGCAGCTTACTGCCGCATTTCCAGCAGGGCGATTTCGCGGCGGCAGCCGCGCTCGCACTCGGGCCCGTGGTCGCGGCAGGTTGATCATCGGCCCAGGCCGCCAGATTTGGTTGCAGCCTTTCGATCGCCGCCAGCATGGTGGATCGTTCCGCAGCCATTGACTTCTTTAATGCCAACTCGGCGTCGCGGCCAATCGCTTCGGTCACCAATCCAGCCATCAGCTGGCAAGTGTGGATGTCCTGTTCGGCGAAGCCGCGAACCCGGTCGAAATAGAGTTCCAGCGCGCCGATAATTTCGTCTTCGCGGTAGACCGGTACCACGACCAGCGATAAGATGCCCCGCTTGCGGCAGGGTTCCGGGTCGAACAGAAATTCGAGATTCACATCCTCGCTGCGAATCACCTGTCCGGTGCGCAGGCTCGCGGCGCAAACCGCCGTATTCAGCGGCGCTTCACTTCCCACCGGCAAAGCCGGCGCGCCGGCTCCTGCCCGGTAACGCACTGTAGTGCCTTCTAGAATTGCAATCGCGGCGCCGCTCGCGCCCGTGATTCGCGTCACTCTCTCGGCCACCACTGCCGTCGCCTTATCCAATTCGAGATGGCGCATCTGAATCTGGCGCTGGGCTTCCACAATCTCTGCCAGAGTGAGCGTGTAGTCGCCGTTGGTTCGCGAAGTCTCTTCCGGTTTTGTCTCGTTCGCGGGCGGCGAAGGTAGCGGAGGAGCCTGATTCGCGACGTCTTGCTCCCGGAGCCGTGCACTCTGCGACTCCATCTTTTCTTCCAGTTCCTGCATTCTGCTGTTGTGCTGTTGCAGCACATAGGCTGCTTCCAGCAGCTTTTCAAAAGCCTGCTCGTCGAGAACTGGTTTTTTTTCTTGATCGGTCACGATGTTTTCTGCGCGCCCTCGTGCCCAGCTCGGGGAAGCGGACTCCTTCCATGCGGAAACCATATCCATTCTAGTGCAATTCCTCCACCAAAGAACCTAAGGTATAAAATCGATACCCGCCTGCGCCTCCCCCAAGAAGGTTGAAAATCCGGTGATGGCCGGTCAACCGCGACGCTGCAACCATACTGAATTCAAGGAGCTAGCGATACCGAACGCGCAGAGGGGCGCCCCGCTCTGCTTCTGCTGAAAGTAGTTCGAACGGTTACTCTCGTAAGGTGCAAGATCATGCACACTTGGTTGCGGCAAACTCCATGGCCTTTCCTACACCTCAAACCTCAAAAAGACGAGTCAAGATGCGCACGGCATGGTTGGGACTCCGATCGATTTGGGTTCGACGATCCGCATTCTTCGATGCCGGTGCGCACATGCCACAACTCTGATCGTTCGATTCGCGCCGAGCTGAACACGGACTTTCAGGCTTAAGCACGACCCTGTGCAAAACGCGAGATGGTTTCGCTTACGAGGGTCAAAACGAACAACCGTGCCGCTCCCCGATTCCATTTTGGAACATCCGCATATTCTAGTTGTGAGGCTGGAGCTTGGAACTTTTGATAGCCCGGCCCGCAGGCCACACATCGATTGAGGACATGCCCAAAAGTCTGAGGAGAAAGGCTCATCTTGACCAAACGTTTCGCCATGGTTGGCCGAGCACCGGGGCGAAATTTAGTTCAAACCGAACTCAGCCGATACACTCCACGGCTGCAACCTAGCCATCTGTGCTCGTGTCTTCCTCCCAATTTGGAACCGTCCACCCGCATGCCATGTTTCTTCGTTCCCTCCATAAAAGCTCTGGTTTGTTTCTAAGTACAAGCCGTCGCTGGGCTTAAATCGTGGCTGCTGGCTAGGAGAAGGTTTGGCGAAGGATGTGCTTAACCGAAAGTGCGGTCGCAGCCAGAAGAAATCAGAAACGCGGACCGCAGGAGAACCAACGTGATGGATCTGGAACGAATGAAAGTTACGCCGCGGGATCAGCAAGTGCTGGATTTGCTGGTGCAGGGTTGCAGCAACAAGGAAATCGCCGGCCAGTTGAGCATCAGCCCGCGCACCGTCAAGCAGCACTTGCGCACGCTCTTTCTGCGGGCCGGAATTCGGGATGGCCGCAAGCGGGTGCGCCTGGCCACAGCCGCGTTCGAACGTGCGGAGGTGAAGCCATGATGCCGCGGGAACGTTTGACCCCAAAGGAAATTCAGGTGGCTACCCTGGTCTGGGAGGGGCTCACCAATCGTGAAATCGGCAGGCTGATGGGCACGTCGGAGCAGGTCATCAAGAATCACCTGCGCAGCACTTTCGACAAACTGGGCGTCTGGAGCCGGCTCGAGTTAGCCATGTACGTCTCCAGCCACGGCGGCAAGAATTGGCTGGAGGAAGCGGAACGACCAGTCTGTGGGCCGGGCCGCGCCGTCGCGAGCTAGGGTAAAACGGGCTCAAACAGTTGCGAGCTACTGCGAGCTAGGCTGCGCAGCTATACAACTGCTGCAAAACGTTTTCACTTCCGCCATCAGGTTGGCATATCTACAGTCGGTAAGACATTGAAAAAACACCGACTTCGTCTCATTTGCAGTCGGCCTGCAAATTGCAGTGGCCTCCCCGACCCAATCGAGCGGGCTCGCCAGCAGCTGAGAGCCGGTTCCGCAATCCCTGGGCGGGGCGGGAATGGACTATAAAGAAACCTTCTGGATGGCTTGCGACTCTACCGAGCAGCTGCGGGCAGAGTATGGCCCGTTCCACACCCGCGCCGAAGCCGAAGCGGAAGCCCGCAAGCTGGGGTTCAGTTACCTGCTCCGCTACGAACACATGCTCGACGACCACGAGGAGATTCAGGAAGTCCGCTGCATCTTCATCGAGCTGCCGGGCGCGATTTTGCTGGAAGCAACTTCGGTCAGCCTGCACACCCGCTGCGCCACCTGCGGCGACTCAGCGGCTCACGACAAAGCCTGGCAGGCGGAAGTCTGGGCCGATATCCACGAGTTCGAACACTCCCGCCATTTCGTGCGTCTTTTCGAGCACGCACGGGGCAAGGGGCTGAAAGAAATCTGCGGCTGGCGCGGATAATTACTCAACCCGCTTTGCGCGGATTCTCATGTCGCGGTTGACAGCTCGCTGGCCGCGGCCCGATCGACAAACCAGATCAGCTTGCCGTCAGTCGGCTGCACCAGCTTCGAGGGATACTTCTCCGCCGGGGCCTTGCCTTCCAGAACCTCATGCAGCGCCGCCGCCTTGTCTATTCCACTCACCAGGAAAGCGACACAGCGGGCGTGGTTGAGCACCGGCAGGGTTAATGTGATCCGGCTAGTGTTCAGCTTTTCCACCCAGTTGGCTACCACCAGCCGGGTTTTCTCCTGCAACGCCGCGGTTTCGGGGAACAACGACGCAGTGTGTCCGTCCGGCCCAATCCCCAGCAGGATCAAATCGAAGCGGGGAAATTCGCCGGGAGCCAATGCGAAGAATTTTCGCAGAGTCTGCTCATACATCTCCGCTGCAGCATCCGCGTCAGGATTCTCTGCGGGCACGCGAAAGACGTTGGCGGGCGGAATGGCAGCCGTCGACAACAGGCTTTCTTTAACCATGCGATAGTTGCTGTCGGGATCGTCCGGAGGCACGTGGCGTTCATCGCCAAAGAAAAAAAACATCCGATCCCAGGGCAAAGTTGCACTGGCGTTGGCGGCGATCAGCGTGTACATGCTCTTAGGAGTCGATCCGCCGGAAAGCGCGATGGTGAAGCGCCCGCGCTCCTCGACCGCATGAGTAGCGGCGCGCAGCACTTCCTCCGCCGCCGCCTGAAACAGATCCTGCGGAGTCGTCAGCCGGCGCAACTCGACCAGCGTACTCACAGCACGCCCACCCGGTCGTTGCTGGATTTTATGGCGGCACACCGCGCTGCTCCCAGCAAAGCGGCTTTGTCGTTGGTGATGACTTGCACCGGAATGCTCTCGAGGAGCGGGCGTAATCTGCCTTTCTCCAAAAATGCATTCATAAACAACGGCCCGGTAAGCTTGGGAAGAATTTTCGGCGAGATTCCGCCTCCCAGAAAGATGCCGCCGATGGCCATGGTCTTAAGCGCCAGATTGCCCGCCTCCGCACCGTAAACCGAAACCCACAGATCCAATGCCTGTTCGGCTAGAGGATTCGTGCCGTTCAGCGCGGCATGGGAAATCACTGCCGCAGCATCTCCCTGAGAAAGTTGTGCGGCAAATCCGGCGGGTTCGTCTCCACATCCCTTATCGCGAAGAAATTCGTAAACATTGACCAGGCCCGGTCCGGAGAGCACGCGTTCATAGCTGACGTGTCCGTAACGGCGCGCCAGGAGCCGCAACAGTTCGATCTGAAGATCCCCCTGGGGTGCGAAGTCTGCGTGTCCGCCCTCGCAGGCAAAAACCTGATGTTGGCTGCCGTTCCAGAACAACCCGGCTTCCCCCAAGCCGGTCCCGGGCGCGATGACTGCCTGATTCCCATTCGATGGCACTACCTGGTTAAGAGACAACAGATCCTGCGCGCTGAGGGCTCCAATGCCCCACGCATTGGCTTCGAGATCATTAATCAGCAGAGTGGCGGGCAGCTGAATCTGTTTTGCTAGACGGGATTGGTCAATGACCCATGGAAGGTTTGAAACTTCGACCCGTCCGTTATGGACGGGTCCTGCGATTCCAAAGCAAGCAGCCTCAGGCCGTGTCGCACAGTCGGAGAGGAACTTGGAAACGATTTCCCCCAGCTCGCTGTATTCCCGGCTGGGAAAAACGCGCTCGGAAACCAGTCGGAGATGACCGTTCTGGGGCTGAAAATAGGCGAGTCGAGCGTTGGTACCGCCAATATCGCCGGCCAGTATCATTTCTCGAAGTTCCTCCAGCGCCGGCCATCGCGCTCCAACAGTTCATCAGCCTCTTTCGGTCCCCAGGTGCCGGAAGCGTAGTTCGGGAAGTTTCGCGGCGGCAGGGCCTTCCATAAATCCAGCACCGGATTGACTATGCTCCAGCCCGCTTCCACCATATCAGCCCGTTGAAACAAGGTCTGGTCGCCGATCATGCAATCGTGCAGCAGCCGCTCATAGCCGGTGCTGGGCTGCTTCCCGAAGTATTCCTGATATTCGAAGTTCATGTCCACCGTGCCCAGCCGCATGACTGGGCCGGGAACTTTGGCCGCGAATTGCAGCGAGATGCCTTCTTCCGGCTGGATGTGCAACACCAGCTGGTTGGGCATCAGATGTTCCACGGAGGTATCGCGGAAAAGCACAAACGGCGCCCGGCGAAACTGGATCACGATGTGCGTGTTGCGCGCCGGCATCCGCTTGCCAGTGCGAAGATAGAAGGGAACGTCCGCCCAGCGCCAGTTGTCGATAAGCAGCTTCATGGCAACAAAGGTTTCGGTCCGGGAATCCGGCGCAACATCGGGCTCGGAACGGTAAGCCGGCACCCGTTCTCCGTCCATGGTTCCTTCTCCGTACTGCCCACGCACCGAGCGAGTCAGGACTTCCTCATCGTCGATGGGCTGGATGGCATGCAAAATCTTCGCCTGTTCGTCGCGCACGGCATTGGCGTCAAACGAAATCGGAGGCTCCATCGCGGTCAGGCTGATCAGCTGCATGATGTGGTTGGGAACCATGTCGCGCAGCGAGCCCGCATGCTCGAAATAGCTGCCGCGGCCTTCCACGCCCACGGTTTCGGCGACAGAGATTTGTACGTGATCGATGTAGCGCCGGTTCCAGATGGGCTCAAAAATTCCATTGGCGAAGCGGAACGCCATAATGTTCTGCACCGTCTCTTTGCCCAGATAATGGTCGATGCGATAGATCTGGTTTTCCGAGGCGAGCTTCAGCAGTTGCTGGTTGAGCGCTTTGGCCGACTCCAGATCGTGGCCGAAAGGCTTTTCGATGATGACCCGGCGCCAGTGGTCGTTATTCTGCTCCAATAATCCCGTCGCCGCGAGCTTTTCCACAATGGGCCCAAAGAAACTCGGAGCCGTCGCCAAATAAAAGAAGAAGTTTTGATGGGTGGAGTGTTCCTGATCAATCTTGGCCAGGCGATCTTTGATCTTCGGATAGAGCTGATCATCGTTGAAATCGCCGGCGAAGTAATAGAAGCTGCGCGAGAAGTTTTCCCAGGCGGCGTCCTTGACGCAATCGCCGCAGTACTCCTTCACATCCTCGAGGATCTGCTTGCGGAACTCTTCATCTGACATCTGCTTGCGCGCCACGCCCAGCACGGCGAAATCCTTCGAGAGCAAGTCCGCCCGTGCCAAGTTGTACAGAGCCGGAATCAACAGGCGCGCCGTCAGATCGCCGGCAGCGCCGAAAATCACCATGATGCAAGGATCGCCTTGTTTGCCGACGCGCGGTGCCGCTGCCGTGGGCTGTTCCGCCAATTGAGCCATGATCAGATCCTCAAATTGTCACGCTAAAATTCGTTCGGCTACGCGCTCTTCTTCTTGGGGCTGCTTTGAACGGTGCCACCCTCAATATGTCCGCCAAATTTCTGCCGCATAGCAGAGAGCATCTTCTCCGCAAACGTGTGTTGCTGCCGCGAGCGGAAGCGCACGTATAGCGCCGCAGTCAGAACCTCCGCCGGCACAGCTTCCTCCAGCGCCGCCTGAATCGTCCAGCGGCCTTCGCCGGAATCCTCCACGTAGCCCTCATATTCCGAAAGGGTGGGATTCTCCGTCAACGCCATGGCCGTGAGATCGAGCAGCCACGAACTTACCACGCTGCCTCGCCGCCAAACCTCGGCGATATCCGGCAAGTTCAGATCGTAGCGGATATCTTCCGGCAAGTCTTTACTGGTAGCGTTCTTGAAGATGTCGAACCCCTCGGCATAGGCCTGCATGATTCCGTATTCAATGCCGTTGTGCACCATCTTCACAAAGTGGCCGGATCCTGAGGGACCACAATGAATGTAACCTTGCTCGGCTGTGCCTCCAAGTTCTTCCCGGCCCGGAGTGCGAGGAATATCGCCAACGCCCGGAGCCAGCGTCTTAAAAATAGGATCGAGCCGCTGCACCGCTTCCTTCGGTCCGCCGATCATCATGCAGTAGCCGCGCTCGAGGCCCCAGACTCCACCACTGGTCCCAACGTCCACGTAGTGAACGCCTTTGCTCTTCAACTGTCCCGCGCGCCGCACGTCGTCCTTAAAATAAGAATTGCCGCCGTCGATGATGGCGTCGCCCGCCTGCATGTATTGCGCGAGTTTCTGAACGGTTTGCTCGGTGGGACCGCCTGCCGGCACCATCACCCACACCGCCCGCGGCGGTTTCAGCTTCCCGACCAGGTCTTCCAGCGACGACGAACCGCCAGCGCCTTCGCCCGCCAGTTGCTTCACCGCGTCTGCGCTCAGATCCGAGACTACGAGTTGATGTCCGCCGCGCATCAGACGGCGCGTCATATTCGCACCCATCTTTCCCAGACCCACCATTCCCAATTGCATGTATCACTCCTCAAAACGTAGCGCCCAAAACGCCGAAGCCGCAGCGCTCAACACGTAGCGCCGCCAAAATTATCCCAACACCGTTTGCACCGCACCGGCCAGCGTTGCCAACCCGGCGTCCACATCATGCAGATGCACACGCAGCGCACGCCGCCCCCGCTCCGCCAGCACCTGGAAATCCCCGCGAGCCTGCGCCGCTTTCACCACGCCAAATGTGTACTTCTGTTCCGGCACCGCCAGATCCACAGCATCGTCGCAAGTAACCTGCAAGAACACCCCGGAATTCGGTCCACCCTTGTAAGCTTGCCCTGTGGAATGCAAAAAGCGAGGTCCAAAGCCCAGGCAAGTGGCCACATGTTTCTTATCCCGCACAGCATGCCGTATCGCCTGCAAAATTTCCTGATGTGCGGCATCCATCTGAATGAATGCCAGCAGGGCAAAATAATCGCCCGCATGGATGCGCCCCAGATGAGCCTTTAAATATCCGGCGAGAGACTTGTCTCCACCGGCTGCCTTCGCCAGTTCTGCGGCATTCTTCTCATCGGTGAACAGTTTTATGGCGCCATCTACGACCACGGGCGTTTCCGCGGGCAGGGAACCGGTCTTCTCATACGCAGACGTCAAATTCCGGGTCGCAATCTTGCTGGCTTCCACATCGGGCTGGTTGAAAGCATTGATGCCGATGATGGATCCCGCAACCGCGGTGGCAATCTCCCAGCGGAAAAACTCTGCGCCCAGATCGTAGATGTCGCCAATCGAGATTCGAACCACCGCATGCCCCGCTTTTTCGAGAGCTGTCAGCTTCGCATCCTGCTTCACGTCGATTCCGTGCGCAGTGTGGACGTAGGCAAATACGCGATCATCGCCGTAGACCTCGGGTGGCCCCAGTTCTTCACGGTCCACCGGGATAATGCCTTTTCCGACTTTTCCAGTAGACTCGGCCAGCAATTGTTCGAGCCAGGCGCCGAGATCAGAAATGTCCGGGGAAGTGATGATCGTAACTTTATCGCGGCCGTTTCGCGCCGCCGTGCCCAGAATAATTCCGAGCATCGCGCCGGGGTTCTCTTCGACGGGCACAGTTGGTCCGCACGCCCGCACCATTTCCTGCGTGCGGTCGAGGAATTTTTTTGTGTCCAACCCCATTGCCGCTGCGGGAACCATGCCGAAGTTCGAAAGCGCCGAATACCGTCCGCCGATCGATGGCCGGCCAAAGAAAACCAGCCGGAAACGATCCGCTTCCGCGACCTGCTGCATTTTCGACCCCGGATCGGTGACGGCAATAAAGTGGCTCCCGGCCGTGTCCGCGCCCACCACCTGCTTCGTGCGTTCAAAGAAATATTGTTTGAAGATGTTCGGCTCGAGCGTCGTGCCTGATTTGCTGGAAACAATAAAGAGCGTCCGGGCAATATCGATCTTGCTTTCGAACGCCTTCACTTGCGCCGGGTCGGTCGAATCAAGCACATGCAGGTCTGGGTAGCCCGCAATCTTGCCAAATGTCATACGCAAGACTTCTGGACACAAGCTCGACCCTCCCATGCCCAGCAGAAGAATATCTTTGTAGCCCGCGCTCCAGACTTCTTTCGCCAGACCCCGCAGCTGAATCGGATGCGCAATCTGGTCTTCGATAATATCCAGCCAGCCCAGCCAGCTGGCCTCATCTTCGCCGGTCCAGAGCGTCGCATCGCGCTTCCAGAGGCGCCGCATCTTCCCGCCCGCCTTCCAGTCGGCGATGTTGGTCTTTACCGGCGCGGCCAGATTGTCTGGCAGTGAAGTTTTCAGGCCGCTCAAGCAGTTTTTCCTTTCAGTTGGGTGCTCTTCTCCACCGCAGCCAGCAGCTTGTGGAATGCATCGGCAAACAGCTTTACTCCGTCATCGGTCAGCTTCGTTGTGACTTCCTTGATAGAGATCCCAGCCTTCGCCAGATTGTCCATCACGTTCTGAGCGCCGGCCACGTCTTCGGTAAGGCTGTTGCGCAATCTTCCATGATCGCGGAACGCATCAATCGTGGACGGAGGCATGGTGTCCACTGTGTCCGGCCCAATCAATTCCTCGACGTACATCACATCACGATACGCAGGATTTTTCGTGCTCGTGCTCGCCCACAGCACACGCTGCGTCTGCGCTCCCTGCGCCGCCAAGGCTTGCCATCGCGGCCCGCTGAAGATCCGCTGGTAGCGTTGGTAGGTCAGCTTTCCGTTCGCAATCGCAACCTTCCCCAGCAGGCTCTTCAACAATGCCTGCTGTTGAGCATCCGTGGTAGCTTTCAGTTTGTCATCGATGATCGAATCCACCAGCGTGTCAATGCGGCTGATGAAAAAACTGGCCACGCCCCCAATCTTCTTCAAATTGCCACCACGCTTCGCCAGATCCTCAAGCCCGGCGATGTGAGCTTCCGCAACTTTCTCGTACACTTCCTGCGCGAACAACAAGGTCACGTTGACGTTGATGCCTTCGCCAATCACCTGGCGAATTGCAGGAAGCCCCTCCGCTGTTCCCGGAATCTTGATCATCACGTTCTCGCGATTCACCGCCTTCCACAACCGGCGAGCCTCGTCGATCGTCTCCTGCGTTTTCAGCGCGAGCAGCGGAGAAACCTCCAGGCTGACGTATCCATCACGGAACTTCGAACTGTCATAAACCGGGCGAAGTATATCGGCAGCACCTTGAATGTCGCGGATGGCAATCTGTTCGTAGCGTGCCTTCGTGTCGAGATCAGGGCGCGAAGCCAGCTCCTTCAAAATATCGTCGTAGAGCGAGCTTTCAGCGATCGCTTTCTCGAAGATTGCAGGATTCGAAGTCATCCCGCGCAGACCATCATCCGCAATCATTGCTTTCAGCGTCCCGCTCGTGATCAGGTCGCGCCGAATGTAGTCGAGCCACATCGACTGCCCGTACCCGAGCAACGCCTGCAGAGGATTCGTAACTTTCGAGGTTTCCAGAACTCCCGTTGGTGCCATGATGATTTCTCCTTAAAGATCCTGTGGGGACAGCCGCCCTCGGCTGTCCGTCGAGCGAAGCTGGACGATTTTTGCGTATCGCGCGGTAAACCGAGTCACTGTCCATGCTGCCGCTACTTCTGCGTCATCGCCTTGCGCGCTTCCGCAACCACTGCGTCCGCAGTGAAACCGAAAAACTTCAGCAAGTCTTTCAACGGCGCCGAGGCGCCGAAGCGATGCATGCCCATCATTCGTCCCCTGATTCCAACATAGCGCTCCCAGCCGAAAGTGGCCGCCATTTCCACCGAAACCCGCGCCATGACAGAAGAAGGCAGCACACTTTCCTTGTAAGCAGCATCCTGCTGCTCAAAAATTTCCCACGATGGCATGCTGACCACGCGCGCCGCAACGCCTTCCTCCTTCAGCCGTTCATAGGCCTCGACGCACAACGACACTTCGCTGCCCGTGGCCATCAGAATCACATCCGGCTTGCCGCCCGGCGCATCGGCGAGCACGTATGCCCCTCTTGCCGTGCCTGACGCCGCGGCATACTTCGTGCGGTCAAATGTTGGAACCGCCTGCCGGGTCAGCACCAATGCCACGGGGTTGTGCTGAAACTTTGCAATGATCTTCCATGCTTCAGTCACTTCATTCGCGTCCGCGGGACGCAGCACAATCAGATTCGGCATCGCACGCAACGATGCCAGCTGTTCAATCGGCTGATGCGTCGGCCCATCTTCTCCCAGGCCAATCGAATCGTGGGTATAAATGAAAATGGAAGGAATTTCCATCAGCGCAGAGAGCCGGATGCTGGCCCGCATGTAGTCGCTGAAATTGAAGAAAGTCGCGCCGAACGCGCGAATTCCAGATACCACAAGCCCATTCACGCTCGCGCCCATCTCGTGCTCGCGAACGCCGAAATGTAGATTGCGCCCGGCGTAGTCGCCAGGCTCAAAATCGCCTGCGCCGTCAAACTTCAGCGTCGTCTTGTTCGAAGTAGCCAGATCGGCCGAGCCCCCGATCAGCCATGGAATATTCTGCGCAAGCGTATTCAGCACCTTCCCCGAACTGTCCCGCGTAGCGATTCCCTTCGCGTCCGCCGGAAACGTAGGCAGGTTCTTATCCCAGTCGTCAGGAAGCTCACGGCGTTGCATGCGATGCAGCCGATCCGCCAGTTCCGGATACTTTTGCGAGTACCCGGCAAACATCTGGGCCCAGCGTTCCCGCGCATCCCGCCCGTGCTTTCCAACTCCATCCCGGAAATGCTCGCGAACACCTTCCGGCACCAGAAACTTCGCATCCTCCGGCCAGCCATAAAACTTCTTCGTCAGCCGCACTTCTTCTTCGCCCAGCGGCTCTCCGTGCGCCGCATTGCTGTCATGCTTGTGCGGCGATCCATAGCCGATATGGCTGTCGACGATGATCAGTGTCGGACGATCCGTGGTCTTCTGGAATGTCTCAAACGCGCGGGCCAGCATCTCCAGGTCGTTGGCATCTGCGACACGCGTCACGTTCCATCCGTAGCCCACAAATCGCGTAGCCACGTCTTCGCTGAATGACCAATCGGCGGGCCCATCCAGTGTGATGCCGTTGTGGTCATACATCCAGCACAGATTCGAAAGCTTCAAATGCCCCGCCAGCGACGCGGCTTCCCCGCCAATGCCTTCCATCAAATCCCCGTCCGAACACATGGCGTAGACGTTGAAGTCGAAGACCTCAAAGCCCGGACGGTTGAAAGTCGCTGCCAGCCAACGGCTCGCAATCGCCATTCCTACGCTGTTTCCGACGCCCTGCCCCAATGGCCCCGTAGTGACCTCAACTCCGGTAGTGAGGTGCGATTCAGGGTGTCCCGGAGTCCGGCTCCCCAATTGCCGGAAGCGCTTGATCTGATCCAGGGGAACCGCCAATTCCTTCAAAACCTCCCCATCCTTGTTCACTTCGCGCACGCCCGCGAGATAAAGCAAGGCGTAAAGCAACATGGAAGCGTGCCCGTTCGACAGCACGAACCGGTCGCGGTTCAGCCACTTCGGATCTTCGGGGTCGTAACGCAGAAATTCCTGCCACAGGCAATAAGCCACCGGGGCCAGCCCCATCGGCGCTCCAGGATGTCCGCTGTTAGCTTGTTGCACCGCATCAATCGCCAGGGTTCGGATCGTGTTGATGCAAAGTGTGTCCAGTTGCTTGCCGGTCACCACCGCTTGTTCACTGACTGCCATGGCGATGCGCGCTCCTCCCAGGGGGACGGCTCTGCTTCTGCTAGGCTCACCCGCTGGCTGACTAATTAGAGTTCCTTAGAACAGAAAGGGTTTCAGATACCCAAGGAGTGTATCAATTTCTTGCCGGCCAATGCCGCGGGATTTGTGAAAATTCAGAGAAGACTTGCCGAAAGGGTTTGCTGAAAAAAGAGAGTTTTCTGAAAATTGAAGGAACTGAAGGAGAGCGACCGCAATCTATTTCAGCAATTGCAGGTAGCTGCTTTCGCTATTCGATGCTCTTGTGGTTTCCTGGACATACTTGAGGAACTGCCGGAGATTCTCTTTTTCGGCGAGTTCCATTCCGCCAAAGCGAATGCGCACTCCGCCTGCGGGCGCGCTGCGAGTGACCACTCCATTGAGTGCAAGACCTTTCACCCAAATCTTGCCGCTCGAGACCCAAAGCCCGATTTCGACTTTGGCGCCGCCCCTGATGTGAGCGACGGTCTCCACCTGGCATCCGCCCATGCTCGTGTTGGAAAGATTGCCCCAGATGGGAGCATCCGCGTCGTCGACGCGCAGCTCCACCGCCACAAAGCACTTTATCCTGGGATGCCGCCTCCGGTCCTGCCCCCAGTTGGAACTGAAGATATCAGGCTCAAACGGAGGAGTATCGGAGGCCGGTGTGGGGATAGGCTGGGGCGCCGGCGCCACCTTTGTGGAAGTTGCCGCGGCGCTTCCGGTGGAAGCTGCGTTCTTGATATCGCGCATGGCCGCCAGCAGCGCTTCTTCTCTGCGTTCCGGCGCGGCTTCGCGATAGGTCTGCAGCAATTTCCCTATGTTTCGCGACAGATCCGGATCGGCCAGCAGCCCGGTCCAGTCTGTTCCCACCGCGGCGTTAGGCTTGGAATTACTCATAGAAATAGCGCTTCGGCTCGTTCGCGCGAGCGAATCCCTAAATACCAGCTTGAACCAGAGGTCACCGGTCCACAAGATGACCGAAGTCATCCTCAAATGCCTGTCTAAAAGCGGCCCTGCAGCTAGTCAGGTTTATCGGGAAGGGTCTTCAGTCCACCTGCTCCCGGCCTTTGAGGTAGCCTTTCAGCGTTTCGTGCTGCTCGCCGGTGAGCGAAAGGAATTCGAACCCGTACTGGTATCCCCGCCGGTAGCGGACCACCGCTCGCACCTCCCACGAAAGCCCTATTCCCGGCAGCAGGAAGCTCAAGCCGGTCACCTCACCACCATCGAGTTCCGCCGCCAGCAGTATGCCAATTCCAGCTTCGGAAAGATCCCTACAGTGCCCCTCCAGCTTCTGGTATTTATCCCCTAGAAGATGGATCACGGTCACTCGAAAATCAGCCCCATATCTCGGATACCGTCTCCGGCGCCGGTCGGCCTGGTTGGTGGCGCGTTTTGGAGTCGAGGCGGACATGAGGCGAAGAGGATATTCCCTGGTGCTTGCGCTTGCAGTTATTGGGGCTCGAACATGACTTGAACAATCTCCGTAGTTTCGTCCTGCGCGGTTTCAAACTTCCACCTCCGAACCGCATCGGTGGCCGCGATGATCAGCGCCGGACTTCCCCCCAACACTGTCGCCGACTTAACCCTTCCGTTGGGACGGACGACGACTTCCAGCTTTACCACACCTTGAATGTGGGCGCGCCTCGCAAGATCCGGATAAATCGGAGCAACTTTTTCGATCGCGCGTCGTGTCCCATGGCCTTCAGTCTGTGCCGTAACCGACTGCGTGAATGCAACCCCGCACAGTGCCAGCGCAACCAATAATCTCCCACCTCGATGCATAGGGAAGAACCTACCTTCCGGTACTCTATCGGCAGGCAGCGCCCAGCGGAAGTGCCGAAAGTGGAAGTGTCGAAAGTAACGGGTTCCAATCCATTCTCGCCCTTGAGCGCCCTGCTTCAAATGAGGCGCCAGCCGGGTTTTTGCATCGAGAGCAGTCTGAAACGAATCAATAGTGAGACGATATGCTATGACCCAGAAAGGTCGTCCCGAAGACTTCCTTTATAATGGGACTTTTTCCGAACCGAAAATGCCCCGCTGCTTGCCTAAAACAATCAGATTTGTTGCTTTCGTACTCATCCTGCTCTCGAGCCTCGCCGGCCTGTGGGCTCAGAATTCCGCGCCCGTACCTTCCATCTCTCTTCCCGGATCGCAGAGCCCGTTCACCGGCAGCGAGCCCGAGAGCAAAGTGTCTCCGGAAGTTTTGCAACTAAGCTTCCAGGAGGCCATCGACCGCGGACTCCGCAACAACCTCGGCCTGCTGCTCTCAGGCGATCAAGCCATCACAGCGCGCGGCGAGAGATGGAAGGAACTCAGCAACCTTCTGCCCAACCTCTCGGCCCGCATACAGGAAGACGCGCAAACCGAGAGCCTCACGGCCTTGGGCCTCAAGGGCAGTGTCTTTCCGTTCCCGGTTCCTCGTGTGATCGGGCCCTTCAACTATTTCGATGCGCGTGCTTCAGTGACTCAGTCGCTCTTCAGTTTCCACGACATCGAAAAGGAGCGTGCTGCCTCTCAGAGTTTGAAAGCGGCGCAATACAGCTTCAAAGATGCGCGTGAGTTGGTTGTGCTTGCCGTGGGGAACGCCTATCTAATGGCCATTGCGACCGCCGCTCGCATCGAAACCACCGACGCCCAGGTTAGGAACGCCCAGGCCCTGTACGGCAAAGCCGTCGATCAGCAGAGAGCCGGACTGAGTCCAGCCATCGATACTCTGCGCTCTCAAGTCGAGTTGCAAACCCGCCAGCAGCAACTCATCGCCGCACGCAACGATTTCGACAAGCAGAAACTTTCCTTAGCCCGAGTCATCGGCTTGCCTTTGGGTCAACAATTTATTCTCACCGAGAAAGCCCCCTATCAGGAACTGACCCCCTTGCCTCTTGATGTGTACCTGCAGCGCGCCTACACCTCGCGCTCCGACTACCAGGCCGCGCAGGCGGTGGTAGGGGCCGCGGAACTTTCGCGCCGCGCCGCAACCGCCGGCCACTATCCCAGTCTCGACTTTAACGCGAACTATGGCGACATCGGCGTCACTCCAGCCCAATCCAATGGCACATGGCAGGTGAATGGCGGTCTGAACATCCCGATTTTTGCCGGAGGGAAAGTCCACAGTGACGTTCTCGAAGCCGATGCCCAGTTGAAACAGGCGCGCTCTCAATTGAACGATCTGCGCGGCCGCATCGACTATGAAGTCCGCGCCTCGTTGCTCGACTTGACCTCCGCCGCCGAGCAAGTCGAAGTCGCCCGCAGCTCGGTCGATTTGGCGGAACAAACCCTCGCCCAATCCGAAGACCGCTTCACCGCCGGCGTAGCCGACAACCTCGAATTGGTTCAGGCGCAAGAGTCCGTCGCCAGCGCACATGAGAGTTACATTCAAAGCCTCTACGCGCATAACCTGGCCAAGATCGAACTAGCCCGCGCCATCGGAGATGCCGAACATGCAGTCGAACGCTATTTGAAAGGCCAACACTAACTCAGACCATGGACCAGACGACGCAAAGTCCGCCCACCGCTCCACTGCATCGGCGCGAAAACGATCCACGCGAAGACGATCAACGCAAGGACGATCAACGCAAAGACACTCCGCCCGAAAGCCGCACTCAGCCCTTGCCCTCCACCGAGCGCGACTTCCACACCGTCCCTTCGCGCACCGCCAGTCCCGCCTTTCGCATCGCCCTTATTATCGCCGTGGTGGTGTTGCTGGTGGCAGGATTTTTCGTCTTCCGCTACGTCACCAGTTACGAATCCACCGATGATGCCGAAGTGGACGGCCACATCAATTCCATCAGCACCCGAATTTCCGGCCACGTCGTGAAGCTCAATGTCCAGGATAATCAGTACGTGCAGGCGGGTACCGTGCTGGTGGAAATCGATCCAGCCGATTACCAGGTCGCCTATGATCGCGCTAAAGCTGATTTCGATAGCGCCCGCGCGGCGGCCGCGGCGGCTGGCGTTGACGTCCCCATCACCTCCGTGAACACCAGCAGTCAGGTTTCAACCGCAGATGCCGATGTAGCCAGCGCCCAGGCGGGAATCGCGGCCGCCAAACAACAGTTTGCCGCGGCCAAAGCCCAGCTCGACCAGGCCGAAGCCAATAACGTCAAAGCGCAGGACGATCTCGCTCGCTACAAGCAGCTCGTAGACAAACAAGAGATCTCGGAGCAGCAATACGATCAGGCCGTGGCCGCTGCCAGAGCCGATGCTGCCGCCGTCGAGGCTGCCCGCGCCATGGCCGATGCCGCGCAGTCACAGGTAACTCAGGCCCAGCAAAAGCTGGCGCAGTCGCAAGCCGGCTGGCGCAACGCACAGACCGCTCCCAAACAAATGCAGGTCATGCGCTCCCGCGCCGAATCAGCTCTCGCAGAAGCGGAACTCAAAAAGGCTGACCTCGATCAAGCCGCACTCAATCTGCAATACACCAAAGTGATTGCTCCGGTCGCTGGTGTAGTCAGCGATCGCACCGTCGAAGTCGGACAGAACGTCGCGCCAGGACAAGAGCTGATGAAAATCATTCCTCTCAACGATGTCTGGATCACCGCCAACTTCAAAGAGACCCAGCTTCGCGAGATGAAAGTCGGCCAGGCAGTCACCGTGGAAGTCGATGCCAACGGAAGAAGCTACAAAGGTAAGGTCGACAGCATCTCCGGAGGAACCGGAGCGCGTTTCAGTCTTTTGCCGCCCGAAAACGCGACCGGCAACTACGTGAAAGTCGTGCAACGCATTCCAGTGAAAATCGTACTGAATCCCGGAGAAAACAAAGATCAGTCGCTGCGGCCCGGCATGTCAGTCGTCCCCAAGGTGTGGATTCGGCAATGAGCGCCGCAGCGCCACCGCTTGAGAACGCTGACGTCTGGCGTCCTGCCATCAATCCCTGGGTCATCGCGATCACGGTAACGCTCGCGACCTTCATGGAGGTGCTCGACACTTCCATCGCCAACGTCTCCCTGCCGCACATCGCCGGCAGCCTCTCCGCCGGCCAGGACGAAAGCACCTGGATTCTTACTTCCTATCTGGTGTCGAACGCCATCATTCTCCCGCTGAGTGGCTGGCTCTCTTCAATCATGGGACGCAAGAACTTCTACATGAGCTGCGTCGCCCTGTTCACCATCAGCTCTTTCCTGTGCGGACTCGCACCTAACCTGGCCACGCTTATCGTTTGCCGAGTCCTGCAAGGCGTAGGCGGCGGCGGTTTGCAACCCAGCGAACAGGCCATTCTTGCCGACACTTTCCCTCCAGCCAAGCGCGGCATGGCTTTCGCCGTCTACGGCATCGCCGTAGTCACTGCGCCTGCCATTGGTCCCACTCTCGGAGGCTGGATCACCGACAACTTCACCTGGCGCTGGATTTTCTTCATCAACATTCCGGTCGGCATCATTTCGCTCCTGCTTACCTCGCGGCTCATTCAAGACCCGCCTTTTCTCAAACGCCGCAAGCTCAGCGAAACCACTATCGACTACGTCGGCCTCGGCTTTGTGGCCCTGGGTCTCGGGGCCTTGCAGATCGTCCTCGACAAAGGGCAGCGCGACGATTGGTTCGAGTCCCATTTCATCGTGATCCTTTCTTTGATCGCCGCAGTCTCTCTTATCTTCGTAATTTTCTGGGAGTGGCATCACAAGGATCCCATCATCGATCTTCACCTGTTCCGCGATCGCACCTTCGGAATCTCCAACCTGCTGATGTTCATGTTAGGTTTCGCCCTGCTCGGCAGTACGCTCCTTCTGCCCTTGTTCTCCCAGACCCTGCTCGGCTATACCGCGGAGCGAGCTGGCCTGGCTCTCATGCCCGGCGGATTCACCATCATTCTTCTGCTGCCACTGGTTGGATTCTTGCTCTCGCGCTACAGTCCGCGTTGGCTTCTGTTCTTCGGTTTGATTGTGCTTTCCGGTTCACTGTTCTACATGACCGGCTTTAATTTGGATATGGACTTTCGGATGGTTGCCGGCGCCCGCGTCTTCCAGGCTGCCGGGATGGCTTTTCTTTTCGTTCCCATCAACACTGCGGCCTACGCCTTTCTTCCCCGCGAAAAGAACAACGCCGCCTCCGGCCTGATGAATCTTGGCCGCAACATCGGTGGCAGTTTTGGCATTTCCCTCGTCACCACCTTGCTCGATCGCCGCACTCAGGTTCACTTGAATGATTTGTCCCGCCATCTCAGCGCCTCCAATCCTGCATTCCAGTCGATGATGAGGGGCGCTACACAGGCCATGCGGGCGCACGGTTCGAGCGCGACCTATGCCACCCAACAGGCCTACGCCTTAGTCGAGGCTACCCTGCAGCGGCAAGCCGCCATGCTGGCCTATCTCGACGATTTCCGCCTGCTCGCCATATGCATCCTCGCCATGGTTCCGCTTGTCTTCCTCATGAAAAAAGGCAAGCCAGGCGGCGGATTAGCAGTACACTGATCCGCGGCAAACCGCAGACCTCGGGAAGGCACGACTTTAGTCGTGCCCGTTAGAGCGCGCCTCATCAACCGCGGCTTTAGCCATTGAGGGACTTCGAAAATGTTCCGTCTAATCACCATCGAGCGTGAATACGGCTGCGGCGCCGCCGCCATCGCCGAAAGCTTGGCCCTCCATCTGGGATGGAAACTCTGGGACCACCTGCTCACCGAAGAAATCGCCCGCCTCGCCCATGTCGATATTTCCTCAGTCTCGCGCTGCGACGAACGTATGGATAGCGGCCTTCACCGCCTTGCCAAAGCTTTCTGGCGCGGCAGCTACGAGCGTGGCTCTGCGCTGGGCGATCAGGTTTTCGACGCCGACCGCATGGTGAAGATGATGGAGCAGATCGCTCCCAGAATTGCGCGCGAAGGGAATGCCGTTGTGGTAGGCCGCGGTGCGCCATATTTCCTGCGTGACCAGCCCGACGCCTTCCATGTTTTTCTCTACGCCCCGCGCGCCGAAAAAGTGCGCCGCATCCTGCAAGAAGGATGCTCCACGTCAGCAGCCGAGGAACTCGTCGACAGTGTCGACCGCGAACGAGTCACCTTCGTCAAACACTACTTCGACGCCGACTGGCCCACCCGCTCGCTCTACCACATGATGATTAACACAGCGGTAGGAAACGAATCCGTAGTCGAGACCATCCTCAACACCATGCGCCTGGTCGAAGGCCGCCCCAAAGCCACCGATTACGAACGGCCCCCAGTGCCCAGCTCCGTCTAGCAGACGGCGGCGCAGGAGAGATTCGTATCAGGGCACGCGTTCATGCGTGCCGATAAGTTGGTTCGGGAAGGGCACGACTTCAGTCGTGCCGTTGAACCTTTGAAAATTTGTCCGCGCTTCAGCGTCTGAGGTATTTTCTTGCGTCCTCGAAAACTGTCACCACCGCTCACAATTCCCTTGACTTCAACTCCCAACCCTGCAATTCTAGTATTGCTATACGCATTGGATCTTTGACAACTCAATAGCACCGAGATAACTCACAAGAACTCAATATTTTGCAAGCCGAGCTCTTGATTTTACGGTGTTTTGCCCATCGCAGGGCGGCTAAGTCCTGTGTATGGAATATTTTACGGGCAAGTCGTTTATTTCCAGTATTTTAGCCAGATCGGCACAGAATAAAGATTCGCAACTGACTGATTCCAGGGATCTTACGCAGATCGATCCGAATATTTTTGCGAGTCCAGATCCGGCCACTGACCACTAACCACTGACCACCACTCTCCGCGGCGCCGGACAACAATTCTCCGCGCAAACATCCGCGCGAGGCCCCAGCGATCCCAGCGCCCGGCGTTCCGACCCGGGATTCACCCGCTCGAGAATGAGCTCACGAATCATGCCGATAAATTTTGGATGCACGCCCACAGTTCTTGCCCGAGTCATCGGCAAGCCCAGTGAATCGCAGAGCTTCCGCGCTTCCACATCCAGGTCGTACACCACTTCCATGTGGTCAGAAATAAAGCCGATCGGCGCCAGTACCAGAGCCGACGCCAGATTCTCCGCCTCCACCCGGCGCAGATAATCCAAAATGTCCGGTTCGAGCCATGGCTGTCCCGGAGCGCCGCTGCGGCTCTGGTAGACAAGAACATCATTCTTCTGCCCCAGCGCTCCCGAAACCAGGCCGCGAACTTCTTCCAATTGCTTCACATAATCGGAAGAGTCAGCCATCGAAACCGGAATACTGTGCGCCAGGTAGACGATCTGCACATTCTCCCGCGCGTCCGCGGGAACGGCTCGCAGCGCATCGCCCACGCGTTCGACCGTAGCTTCAATGAACGCCGGATGGTTGAAGAACGCCCGTAGCTTCTCCACTTCCGGCTCCCCCGCTCCGACTTCGCTTCGTGCCCGCGCAATATCCTCGCGATACTGCCGGCATCCTGAATACGAACTGTAAGCGGAAGTTACAAACGCGAGCGCCCGCTGGATGCCATCCTTCTTCATCTGTCGCAGAGTTTCAGGCAGCAGCGGACGCCAGTTTCGATTCCCCCAATAGATCGGAAGCTTCGGCCCGTTGCGTTCCAACTCCGCTTCCAGCGCGGCGATCAGCTCGCGCGTCTGCTGGTTGATCGGGCTCTTGCCCTCGAAATGATAGTAGTGCTCGGCGACGGCCAGCATCCGTTCGCGCGGAATGTTCCGGCCACGGAGCACGTTTTCGAGGAAGGGAATCACGTCTTCCCTCGATTCCGGACCACCGAAAGAGACAACTAGTATGGCGTCGTAATTCATCCAGGGATGATTTTAGAGACTCGATTGCAGGAGCCCAATGTTAGAGTGTACTGCGGCAAGCGCGGCAAGCGGGAAGCTAGAACGTGAATCGCGCCGAAAACCGCAACACGCGGGGCAATCCGTCTGAGCTGATTTCCTGCAAGGTTCCGAAATTGCCCGGACCCGAGTTCGGCACCAGATAACAAGTCTGCTCGGCATGAATGCCGTCGCCGCAGGTGGTCGCGACGGGGTTGTATTGGATTTGGTTGATCCCGTTGCCGTTCTGCACGTAGTAATTCGCGAGGTTGAACAGATTAAACGCCTGCGCCTGGAATTGCAGTTGCTTGCCTTCCGTGATCGCGATACCCCGAGCCAACCCAACGTCGATCCTCTCCAGCCACGGGCCGTAGAAAGAGTTCAGACCAATGCTGGGCGGTTCGATTCTGCTGGAAGCATGCAAGAAGAGATTGCGCCCCAACCCGACTCCAGGTTCAGTCGTGGCAAAAGCGGCATGTTACGCTTTTAGGGGCATAGGGGACTTAGTCTGATCCGCCGGGTTTTTAAGGCATTCCAATACCGCGATTTCCGCCTGATGTGGGTGGGCGCCTGCACCTCCAGCATCGGCACCTGGATGCAGATCGTCGCTCAGGGCTGGCTGATTTACCGGCTCAGCCACTCTGCGTTTTTGCTGGCGCTGGATCAATTTCTCGGCGGCATCCCCATCTTTTTATTTTCTCTGATCGGCGGCGTGGTGGCCGATCGTGTGGAGCGCAGAAAGATTCTTCTGGCCTCGCAGTATGTGCAGATGTTCTCCGCCGCGGTCCTCACTCTTCTAGTGACGACCGGCCTGGTACACGTCTGGCAGATTCTCTGTCTTTCTTTTGTTTCCGGCTTCGCCCAGGCCTTCGGAGCACCGGCCTATTCGGCGTTGATTCCCACGCTGGTCGACAAGGAAGACATGCCGAACGCCATCGCTCTGAATTCCATCCAGTTCAACGTGGCGGTCATGGTTGGGCCGGCGCTGGCAGGGCTGGTATTGGGGAAGTTGGGTGAGAAATGGTGCTTCGGCCTGAACGCGCTGTCGTTCCTGGCTCCCATCGTGTCGCTATCGATCATTACGACGCGCTTCCTGCCTGTGAAAACCACGGAGACAATGTTCTCCAGTCTCAAACAAGGTATCCGGTTCACCCGCAAGCAAGGCTCCATGGAAGCGCTGATCGTGCTGGCTTTCTGCATGACCGCCCTAGGCATGCCGATGCGAACTTACATTCCAGTATTCGTGAAAGACATTTTCCATCGCGGTCCGGAAACCTACGGCAATTTGCTGGCGCTCATGGGGCTGGGATCGATCCTGGGTTCGCTGAGTATTGCGACCGCCGGCAATATGCGAAGAAAGGGACTGGTGGCCCTCGGAGCGCTGTTCTGCCTTGGTGCGGGGATTTCCGGATTCGCTCTTTCGAAATCATTGCCCCTGAGCGGCGCCATTCTCGTGCTGGTGGGCGCGTCGATGATGGCGGTCTTCGCTACCGTGAATTCACTAGTCCAGCTGATCGTCACCAACGAAATGCGCGGACGCGTGATGAGTGTCTACAATTTTGCATTCCGCGGCGGCATGCCGCTGGGGAATCTGTTGTCGGGATGGCTCGTCCCGCTGTTCACCGCACCCGTGGTTTTAGGAGTGAACGGACTCCTCCTGATTATGCTCGCTCTTTATTTCCTGCTGGTGCAGCGCCGAGTGGCCGCGCTCTGAGGGATCATTCTTTCCGTCGTTGGCGCCCTCATCGCGCGGTATGCTGCGCCCGCAGCGACTTAGCGTTGCCGGCCGGAGAAAGGCCGCGAGCGAACTTCCTCGCGCCGCCAGCAATCATCTCGCGGTTGAGCGCGTGGATCTTCGCGATAATCGCTTCGGTTTCGGCGGACGGGTCGTAGTCGTCGAGATGATAGACAGCAACTAGATACTGCGGCATGACTTCTCCCTCCCGTAACGGTCGTTATTCTTTGGTCTTCCTTCTTCGGTCTTCGGGCGGGCCGGTTGGCCTGGCTCACCACATAGTCGACCCGTGCACCGGAATGCGACAGGTCGTCGAGGGTTTTATTTTTGGGGCTGATGGGATAACCGCGTCGGCTCCTCGTGGGCCAGTAGACTTGGGAGCGCCCAGCAACCAAGGCTTGGAGGAAAGGAGCCGAGCGATTTGGACGGGTTTCGCGGCCCACACTCGACAATGGCTCCGTCGTCGTCTTTCGCATATTCTGGTGCTGGCGTGATGGGCGAGCGATGCAATTTCGTCGCCTCACGATCATGATTCCTGTTATGCCTGCGGACACATCGGATCGGTGGGTTGGTTGGGTCGCCTCCTGCCTTGTCACCCTCTTACTCACCCCGTATTGGGCGATTTGGTTCTACAACTCGCCCATGGCGGAACTCTGGAATGAGGTTGCAGGTGGCTCATTCTTCCCCGCGGGTCAGCAAGGAAACCGTTTCAACTACCTCCGGAATCTGGTCATCACTCCCGGCGAAAATCGCGTGCACGCTAAGTGCGTGCTCTGCTCGATGACCGTGCGCGGTACGGTCGGAACGGCGACCACATTTTGGGGTGACGTTACTGTCGAGAGCGGGGGCAGCGTAGGGCGGGCCGACGTTTGGGGCGGCCGAATCACACTTATGCCGGGAGCCCAAGTCTGGATGCCCACCTTGTTTGCCTATGGCGGCCCGGTGGTCGTCGATTCGAGCATACGCGTCAATTCCAGCCTTATTCTCAGCTCGCCGCGCACGTTCTATCCTGGCCAGCGGTCGTGGCCTGCCGGGGGCGTAGCAGTTTTTGCTATTGCCTTGCTGTTGACATCGGCGTGTGGCGGATCGCTGGTGTGGGGACGCCTTCGTGAGCGGATAGGGAGAGCCGCGCGGCGGCCCTTCGCGAGCGCGTTCATTGGGGTTGTGCTACTTGTCGTGATATTGCCATCCCTCGGTTTCCTCGCTGTTGTGTTTCTACACACGTCCCCGCCGTTGTTCCTCTTGCTTCTTTTCTTGACCCCCGTTCCTTATTGGGTTGCTTTTGTCATTGGTTTTGCCGCTGTGACCGAGCGGATCGGCTCGCGGTTCGGCCTCGCGCCCCCCGTCGGAGCACGATTACGTGGCGCGGGAGTTCTCGTAGCTCTGATGCTCATCCCAATCCTGGGACTTTTTGTCATGGTCCCCGTGACCCTGGTGGCGCTGGGCGCTGGAACGGGCATTCTCCCGTTAAAGAGACCGGAGACGCGGTTCAGAAACTCAAGCCCATAGGATGGTCATCGCCGTATTGGCGGGCTGAAGAGGTTCCTGAGCGACAAGATGTCCGTTCTTCCGCAGTTGGTCGGCAGGTGGCCCGCCCTTAATGATCTCTGCGGGCACCGTTCCCACTGAGGTCGGAGCAGAAGACTAACTGACCTCCGCAGGAGTCAGTTGCAGATCTTCTTCGAGCCGATGCTTGGGTCTTATACCGTGCTTCCCGAGTTCGCTGTGATAGTTTTTCACCGCTTCTTCCGGTTCTATTTCTCCGTCGGCGATCAGGCGCAGCATGCGGATGAATTCCAGCGGATGCTCGGAATCTTTAATCCTCCGGCCAAACAGCGCGACTCTGGCCCCGTGCTTCCGGCCGTCAGCCAATAGTTTGAAGGCATCGTAAGTAGTTCCGCTGCTGCCGCCGAGGATGCCGACGATAACGGAGGGATCGTAGGCCACCAACTCTTCGAGAGGTCCCGGCCCGAAATAGGGGATTTTCAGAAACAGCGGCCGTCCGCTGGATGGCACGCCCGCCAATGCCCGCACAATCTGATCGTTCACAAAAGCCGGCACTTGTTCGGAAGTCAACCCGGTCTTCGGGGAATTCGGAGCAAACACTTCGAGAAAGTAATGGAAGCCGCATTTCTCGGCTTCGGCCCGGAATTCGCGAAACGCGCGCAAGCTCCGCAGATCCGCTTCCAGGTCATTGTTGAATGTCATTGAATACAAACCCAGGTTAACCACCGGCGCGCCTTCTCGATGTGCGGTCAGGCTGCCAAACTGCGCTTCCTGAATGTAAGCGGTAGCGAACGGAGCCGAGGGGGATTCGCGATAGCGAGCCCCGCGCTGGCACCAGATGTCCGTAGCATCGTTGATGCGCACCGCCGGAGTGACATGGGTACCGTCGAAAAGGCGCTCCTTGTGCGCCAATTTGTCCATCGTCGACGCCGAGGCCAGCAAGATATCGACGAAGCCCTGGCGCACGACTGCGCGTATCTCTTCGAGAAACGCTGGCGCGGAACGAAAACCCTGACCCGAGCGAGCTTTGCCGAAGCTCGGGATGCCCCAGGACATGTCAGCGTCCCGCGCATCGGCCAGAATAAAAGTCCGGCCAGAGGGATTGGCGCGAATTGCCGCCAGCTTTGCGAACAGCGAGTCCACACTCATCCTTGTTTAGTCCTCGACAACCGCGGCAGTGCAGAGTGATCGAAGGAAAGAGAAAACCTGGTGCGCCCGGAGAGATTCGAACTCGCGATCTATCGCTCCGGAGGACTTGTCGCACGAATTAATCAGCAGCTTACACCGAAAATCACCAATTGCGACCTTGTGCTACAAATCCAATTGCGCGGACGCTGACGTGACATCACGTGTGAGTAACGGGCTCAACGGATGATTCAATGGCCTCCGGCCGCTTATGAGTACGCCACTTCAAGAAAGTATCCATGTAAGTGTAGAACACCGGCGTGATGTAAAGCGTTACAACTTGCGCGAAGAGCAAACCTCCGACCACGCAAAGGCCGAGTGGACGGCGGGCGTCGGCGTCGGCGCCAAAACCGATGGCAATAGGCAGAGTGCCTATTATCGTGCACGCACTGGTCATCATGATCGGGCGGAACCGAATCATCGATCCCTGGTAGGCCGATTCGCTGGCTGTGTAATCCCCCTTGCGCTCAAGATCCAAAGCGAAATCGACCATCATAATCGCGTTCTTCTTGACGATGCCGATGAGCATGATCAAACCGACGAAGCCGTAGATATCCAGTTGCTCGTGGAACAGGGAGAGCGTGGCTAGACCGCCGAAGGCCGCAGCCGGCAACCCCGTCAGAATTGTGATGGGATGGATGTAGCTCTCGTAGAGAATGCCCAGCAGTATATAAATGACCACCACCGTCATGATTAGCAGAATGCCTTGGCCGGCGATCGATTGCTGGAACGCCTGGGCGGTGCCTTGGAAGCTGGTGTTGATTGAGATGGGCAGCATGGAATTGGCCAAGTTCTGCACGTCGCTCACCGCTTGGCCAAGAGCCACTCCGGGCGCCAAGTCGAATGACACCGTGACTGATGGAAGTTGCCCGGTGTGGTTGATGGTGAGGGGGCCGACGCCAGTGGTAAATTTCGAGACGGCCGCAAGCGGAACCAGTTGGCCAGAGGAAGAGCGGATATAAAGCTCCGACAACATGTCGGGATCGCTCTGGAACTGATTCTGCACCTGGAGAACGACCCAGTATTCGTTATTCGAAGTATAGATGGGCGACACCAGGCGTTGGCCGTAGGCGCTGTACAGTGCATCTTCAACCTGCTGTGGTGTCACCCCCAGAGCAGACGCTTTGTCTCTATCAACCACGACATTCGCCTGCGGGTTCTTGATCTGGAGATCGCTGGCAACGTCGGCCACACTGGGCAGCGTCTTCATTTTTGTTTCGAGCAACTGCGCGTACTTATAGAGCTGATCCGTGGCTGGACTCGAGAGCGTGAACTGATACAGGCTCTTGGTGAATAGGCCGCCGATGCGGATGGCGGGCGGATTCTGGAGAAAGACTCGCATCCCAGGGACCCTGTCCAGCTTCGGTTGCAACCCATGAATCACATCGTCGATAGTCATGTGACGTTCGAAGAACGGACGAACGTACTGGAGGACGGTGTCCGCCATAGAAACATGACCATAGCGGGCAATCAAATGATCGTAAGCTGGACTATCGGTCCAGGGACGGTCGGAACGGTTCTTCAAATGTAGGAAAGCATAGCCATTGTTGAGGCCAGAGCCGTTCGAATCAGCGATGCCCGAATAGAACTGAACCACATTCGGGTCGGCTTGGAGTATGCGATTGATAGCCTCCTGGTGAGCTTTCATCGCGTCGAAGGAAATGCCTTGATTGGCTTCGGTGGAGACGGAAATCTGCGCGGTATCCTCCTCCGGCAGAAAGCCTTTCGGAATCACCCAAAACTCCCAAGCGGTCCCCACCAGGATGAGAAAACCGAGAATCATCACCAGGACGCGATGCTGCATCGCTCGGCGAAGGCTCCATCCGTACCAGCGGAGCGACGTATCGAGAATGTTTTCCAACTTGCGATAGATCCATCCGTGCTTACTCTCATGTTCGGGGCGCAGGTAGTATCTGCAGAGCATCGGGGTCAGGGTGACGGAAACGAAGCCGGAAACCAGAACAGCGGAAATGATGACGACGGCAAATTCGTGGAGCAAGCGGCCCAAGACGCCGGACATGAAGAACACAGGTAGAAAAACCGCAGCCAGCGACAAAGTCATAGAGAGAATCGTGAAGCTGACTTCCCGCGAGCCGTCGAGCGCTGCCTCGAACGGTCCTTTGTCCATCTCCTGGTGGCGCACGATGTTTTCGAGCATAACGATCGCGTCATCGACGACGAAGCCCACCGAGAGTGTCAACGCCAACAACGATAAGTTGTCCACCGTGTAGCCGAGCAGGTACATGACCGCGAAAGTACCCATGATCGACATGGGAAGAGCCAGGCTAGGGATGATGGTGGCAGATGCGTTGCGTAGAAAAAGAAAGATGACAAGAATAACCAGAAAAATTGCCAGCAGAAGAGTGAATTTGACGTCATTAACCGAGTCGCGGATCGGAACCGAGTGATCGTATTCGACCGAGAGGTTGATGGACGGAGGTACAACCGCATAGAAGTGGGGGATGAGCTTGCGAATGTTGTTGACGATCGCGATCGTATTGGTGCCGGGCTGGCGCTGGACGGCCAGCATAATTCCGGGAACGTTGTTGATCCAGTCTGCGACGTACAGATCTTGAATTCCGTCGTTGACCGTGGCGATCTGATCAAGCCGCACCGGAGCTCCGTTGCGATACGCCACAATGAGCGGGCGGTAGACCCTGGCGTCGGAAAGCTGCCCGTTCGATTCGACGTTATAAGTTTTGTGAGCGCCGTTTAGCGTGCCCATCGGCATGTTGACGTTGGCATTCTGAATCGCCTGCTCTACCTCGTTGATACCGATCTGCCGGCTGGCGAGAGCTTCCGGGTTTAATTGCACGCGCACCGCGTATTTGGCCGAACCGTTGACGCTGACCTGGGCGACGCCGGGGACCATCGAAATCTGCTCGGCCAGCAGATTCTCGGCATACTTATCGACTTCGTAGAGCGGCAGTGTGGGTGAGGTAACAGCCAGCAAGAAGATGGCCTGATCTGCGGGATTCACCTTTCGAAACGTTGGGGGCGAAGGCAGATTGGGCGGAAGCTGATTGGCGGCGGCCGAGATCGCACTCTGAACATCGAGCGCCGCGGAATCTATGTTGCGGCTTAGATTGAACTGCAGGGTAATTTCAATGCTGCCGAGCGAACTGGTCGACGTCATCGAATCCAGGCCGGCAATGGTAGTGAACTGTTTTTCAAGTGGCGTCGCTACTGATGAGGCCATCGTTTCCGGGCTGGCGCCCGGAAGACCGGCGTATATCTGAATTGTTGGGAAATCAACGTTGGGCAGATCACTGACGGCAAGGTCGCGATAGCCCAGAATGCCAAACAGAAGAATGGCCAGCATCACGAGGCTGGTCATGACCGGCCGGCGAATGAAAGGTTCGCAAAGATTCATCGCATTGATTCCAGCCGGGTCAGAGTCCTTTAGTGAAATATACTTTCGTCCCTGGAATTAGACGCACTTGCCCGTCGGTGACCACGGTTTCCCCCGGTGAAAGTCCGTTCAAGACTTCGGTTTCGTTATTCACTGTTTGCCCAACATTCACCTGCCGGACATCAACCGTCATATCCGGTTTTGTAACGAAGACATAATCACCCTGCTGTCCGGCCTGAACCGCTTGCGAGGGCACGACCAGAACGTTCTGCTGCTCGCCCAGCCGCAGCAGGACGTTCGAAAACTGGCCTGGCCAAAGATGTTGATCATTGTTGGGAAATGAAGCCCTAAGAGCGATGGTGCCCGTGGCCGGATCCACCGTGTTATCGACGAAAGTCAGAGTTCCGGTTTCCGGCCCGGAGTCGCCGGTCGGAGTGGCTTGAACGGGTAACCTGGAGCGCATCATGAGCCGCTTGACCGATTCGAGGTACTGCTGCGGAACCGAGAAATTAATGTAGATCGGCGAAACCTGGTTGATTACCACAAGCACAGGGACGTCATTGGCCTTTACTGCTGCGCCCGGATAGACAAGCTGAGCTCCGGTGACACCGCTGATGGGGGCATAGATGGAGCAATAGGAGAGCTGAATTTTGGCTGTCTGGATGGCGGCCTCATCGAAGTTGATAGTGGCTTCGGCGGCAGTCGAGGTTGCCCGATATTGCTCGAACTGCTCTTTCGAGACAATGCCTTCTTTGTAGAGCCCTTCGTAGCGCTCAAGTTGCGCTCGATCGAGTTGGACCTGCGCATAGTCTCTGGAAAGCGCTGCGTTGGACTGATCAAGCGCGGCGACAAAAGGCCTCTTGTCGAGCGTGAGCAGTAGATCTCCTTCGTGGACGAACTGACCTTGCTTGTAATTCACTTCCTTGACGATTCCGGCAACTTGCGACTCCACTGAGACGGTCTTGAAGGCTTGGCCTGCGCCAATGGCGTGTAATTGCACCGGAATCGTGCTGCGTTCGACTTTCGCGACCGTAACCGGCACAGCGGAGGTGTCGCGGGGCCTCTCAATCGCTCCGCTGCCGCGCGATACCTGCACCGAGCTGGCGCTGTCTCCGCATCCAGAAAGTATGAGTGCGGACAGCAACGATATAGATCCCAGGATCCTAAAAACTGTGGTCATGATCTCCAATTTCAATCCGTCACGTTAGACGCCCCCAGCAAGCTTACGGTAGCGCGAGAGGCATCGAATGTGCGCAACAATATAAACTCAACAGCACGCTCTACCATGGTTGGCAAGGTTATTGGAAAGCACTTGTAGGCAAGCTAGCGGATCGCAGATCAAATTGTTACACGGACGATATGGAGTGCCTACGGGCGTGGGTGCAATTATAGCTCCAATATCGCGGTATACGATGGAACGATTTCCGGATTGTCGAAAGCTCTTTCCAAGCAAGGACTTCGCGCGAACGATCATTTAAACCCGCATTTGAGACGGTTGGGCTCGGTAGGTAGGAGATGGCTCCCAGCCCCCAATGCGGCGACGCAAATCAGGAAGGCCATCCATCGCGATGGGCAAGCCACCATTCCTCCGTTGTAAACAGGCGATTGCACTCATTGATAATTCAGCCGACTGCCGGTCAATGTCGGCGGGAAAGATCGTCCTCCGCCCGTACACTCATAAGTAACGCCACTGGTAATGCCTCAGTCGTGCCGTTTCCTTTGGGGTCGATGATGGGTATCCTCGGACCATCATGAAGAGACTTCAAGGATGTCTCAGCCGCACGCCTGAACCCCTTCCGTACTATGCCGAGATCGCAGCGGCATGCCGGGCAATGGGGCTGCACATCAAGGACACCGATTACGAACTGATTGAGGCTCTCCTGGAGGGTCCAGGCTCGCCGAAAACGACGCTAGAAAGTCATCAGTTTGCCGACCCCGGAGACGCACTGGTAGCGGGATTCCTGCCAATCGCATATGAAGAACAGTTAGTGAACTAATGATGTGCGACCAGGACTGTTCGTCCTCATCGGTCCTGGGAAATCGCCTTTTTCACGTCTAATACCAAGACCCTAACTGCGGGGGAGTGTAATCGCCTGATTGCGTAAATTGACACGAGGGCTTGTTGTGGGAGCAACACTTTAAGCCGACGTGGTCCCTTTGATTTTGCGGATACGCCTGCGCCATCCGATCAACGCGATGGCCAGCACAAGAACGAACACGAAATACAGAAGGTGCGAACTGATCCTCAGGACCAACCCGAGGAGGCGCATGCGGTGATTGGCCGTCCGTATTGCAACTGCCGGAATGGTGACGGACTGGGTCCAATCCATGGTCTTCAAACGAGGCAGGAAGCCCTGGCGCACGCAGCCTTCGAGGTTGTATACGCCGATCAGGTGCGAGAAATGGCCCGCGACAATCAAATCGCGGGAAAATCTGCCCCAATCGAGCACGGCGGGGTTTGCGGCGGGATCGCCATCGGTACAGCAAATGGCAATTGACTGCGCATCCGGGCCGAGCTCCCAGATGATCGCCGCTCCCACGGGGCCCGCATAGCTGGTGTACAGCATCAGGACTTCCTGATCACCGCGAACGTCCACTGTGCCCAACAGCCGGTCCAGCAAAGACGAGTGGGCCTTGCGTTCGACAGGAAGATACGGCAATTGATAGGTCTGGACGAAGTAGCCCCGGGAACGGATGTTGGCAATGAGCGCGGAATACACGCGCTGTGCGCGGTACATGCGCTGAACGTCGACGGTGCGCGACAAGAGCGTGGTAAACAACCGCCACCAATGGCCATTCAGAGACCCCAACTCAGCGAAGTTGGGCTCGATGTCTAACCCCACTGCGTCCCACTGCAGGCCGTGGTCGCGGCTCCATGAGTCGAATGCTGCAAATCGTGCCGCAGCCTGTGGCGCGTTCTCCGCATTAAAGTAGAAACCCTGTTCCGGCGGCATCCCGAGCCCGGCGATTACCGGAATTCCTTCCGAATTCAGGCGACGCACGAGTGCAGCACGCTCCGGAGTGAAGTCGACAACGGCGACGCCGAGCCCGGCGTGCAGGCTCTTCAGGTTCGCAATCACATCAGCGTTGGTCAACAGGGACTGCATCTGGCTCATTCCTTGATCACAACATGCAAACATGAGCTGCGGGGCCACGGCCGGCCCCTGAACCAGAATTTCGGCAGAAGGCGTGGAAGCGGGCGCGGAAGCCGCGACGAACTGGGAAATGCCTACGAAGAGGCTGATGCGGAGCAGCCTTGAAAGAAATCGGCGTTCTGGAACGATGCATTTCAAGGAATAAAACTCTCCGCGATCCGTTTATCCACGTCGTACGTCGAAACCCGCGATGAGCACATCGCCGGATTTCGGTAACAATACGTATCTCGAGCCTCGCGCATCGAGCGGACGTCGGACGCAGTGTCGCCTGTACTTACCCGCTAGTTTCCCGCAGCTTGGACAGGCACTTTGCTTCTTCCCCGACCCCTGCTTCCAAACAACAAATCAAAGAGCGGCAAAAACACGTTATAGCGGCTGTCAGGAATGTCGTGATGGCACATGTGATAAGCGCGAGCAAACCGAAGTCCGGGAGGCAGCCAGCCGTTCATGTGTATACGCCAATGGATCTCTTCAGTCACAACCACGTAGACAGTCCAACCAATGAAGACACCTGAAAGAATTCCCCGAAGGCCGATCCGGGAAAAAACCAGAAATGCTGGGACGCCGTTGATAACGAACAAGAGAAGAACGTTTACCGGGGAGCTGATGAGCGCCACGTGTTCTGCTTCCTCGGGAGTGCCAGTCTGTGCATGGTGCTCATGATGTCCAGTTCCTAGTGGGCTGCGAGGCCGGTGTAGCAGCCAGCGATGATAGACGTATTCGAAAGCATCGCCCCAGATCAGACCGACGATGAAGCCGAGAAGGCAAAGCTCCCAACTGGCAGCAGAAACAGAATAGAAGCTTAGCAGCACCGCAGGTACGGCTCCGCACAAAAGTGCAGCAATGGCGTTCCTTCGCTTCTTGTCGCGCCCATGCCGGACGGCGATCTCCGTCAATTTTGTGCGTGTCGGCACTGCCGGGTTCTTCTATCAACCTATTATAGGGTGGAGTTTTGAGCGCCTGGGCTAATTCTCAATGAGTGTAAATCGCCTTTTAGCGTCAATGAACGCGACGACATCTTGGCGTCTTTGGAGCTAACGTCGCGGTTATGAGACGGTTCCAAGGATGCCGTTCTTACCGCATGGCAACTTGGGTGGGAACGATTCTGGGCACAGGCCCGAAATCCCCGAAATACCGTCGAGATCTGAAAGCGCAGAAGTGATTCTAAGTAAAGAGGAAAAATGGTGCGCCCGGAGAGATTCGAACTCCCGACCTATTGCTCCGGAGGCAATCGCTCTATCCATCTGAGCTACGGGCGCCCACGGTAATGTCAGTTTACATGCGAGGGTTGAGAAGCATCAATGCCGGCTCTGGCAGCGGGCGAAAACCGGAGCCGGCGGGCTTTAGGCGTGAACCAGCAAAGCCCGTCCCACAGTTGCGAAGACCGTCGCTGTAGGCCTGTCTGAACTCTTATTCGGGGCTTTTATTCCGGACTTTTATTACGGACTCTGAACGGTTAGTAGCGGCCTCGACCGCCACCGCGGCCACCACGGTCTCCGCCGCGATCGCCGCCCCGGCCTCCGCGGTCGCGTCCGCCGCCTCCGGCGTGCTCCGTTTTGGGGCGGGCCTCGTTTACGTTGAGTGTGCGTCCGCCGACCTGGGAGCCATTCAACGCAGTGATGGCCTTTTCTCCATCCTCGTTGCTCGCCATTTCCACAAAGCCGAATCCGCGCGAGCGTCCGGTATCGCGGTCGGTCATGATGCTGACCCGGTCGACTTGACCGTGAGGCTCAAACATCTGCCGCAGTTCGTCTTCTGATGTGTTAAAGCTCAAGTTGCCTACAAAGATATTCTTCACGCCTCTGCCTCTGCATTGAGCTGTCGAAAGTGCAAGCTCGATGCGGCGGACTGGCAGGTCGGAGACACCTTCCTGAAAATCGGAACCGGAGCTGGCGAACAGTCGAATGCGGCACGAAGTATAGCAGGTTTGTCAAACTGGCTGGTTAATACAGCATGTCGACGCCGGACTTCACCCTTCTTCTACCGTTGCCATCTGACTCCTCTTGCGCTTGTTTGCCTGCAGAACTTTCTTCCGCAGCCGTAGCGACTTTGGAGTGATCTCGACGAATTCATCATCCGCGATGAATTCGATTGCCTGCTCCAGATTCAGATTTCGGAACGGCACCAGGCGGATCGCCTCATCGGCCGTTGAAGCGCGCATGTTGGTGAGTTTCTTTTCCCGGACCGCGTTGACGTCCAGATCATCGTCTTTCGCGTTCTCGCCGATGATCATCCCTTCATACAGTTCAACGCCAGGGCTGACAAACAGCTCCCCGCGTTCCTGCAGGCCCCATAAAGCATAGGCCGTCGAAGTGCCCGCCCGGTCTGCGATCAACGCTCCCGTGAGCCGGTGCGGGATTTCCCCTTGCCACTCCGTGTATCCATCGAACAGGGAATTCATGACGATGGTGCCGCGCGTGTCGGTGAGCAACTGGCTGCGCAGGCCGATCAATCCGCGGCTGGGCACGCGGAACTCAATCCGCACACGGCCGTAGCCGTGGTTGTGCATGTTGGTAACTTCGGCCTTGCGCGATCCCAACTGCTCCATCACCACGCCCACGAACCCTTCCGGAACGTCGACCGTGAGATGCTCCACCGGTTCCATCAGCTTTCCGTCAATGCGCTTGGTGACGATCTCGGGCTTTCCGACCATCAACTCATAACCCTCGCGCCGCATCATTTCGATGGTGATGGAAAGCTGCAGTTCGCCGCGCCCCAGCACTTTGAATGAGTCGGTTGTGCCCATCTCCTCCACCCGCAAGGAAACGTTGGTCAGTAGTTCCTTTGCCAAGCGCTCTCTTAGATTTCGTGATGTGACGTAGGTGCCCTCGCGTCCGGCGAATGGAGAATTGTTTACCGTGAACATCATCGCGATGGTTGGTTCATCGATCACGATGGGCGGCAGCGGCGCGGGATTCTCTGCGTCCGTAATGGTTTCGCCGATGGTGATTCCTTCCACTCCGGCCACCGCAACAATGTCGCCCAACACCGTTTCGGTGATGTCAGTACGCTTCAGCCCGGAGAACGAGAACAGTTTCGTGATCTTGGTCTTGTGTATCGACCCGTCTAGCTTGGCGATGGCCACGTCCTCGCCGGTGAACATGGTTCCGTTGAAAACGCGTGCGATGGCCAGCCGTCCGAGATAATCGCTGTAATCGAGGTTGGCAACCAGAATCTGCAGAGGCCCTTTCGGATCTCCCTTAGGCAGTGGAATGGTTTTCAGGATCGCATCAAACAGCGGCCGCAGATCTTCGCCGCCGCCCCTGATGTCGGTCGACGCCGTCCCCTCCTTGGCATTCGTGTAGAGAACCGGAAAGTCGAGTTGATCTTCTTTGGCGTCGAGATCGATAAACAGATCGTAAATTTCGTTGAGTACTTCCTGCGGCCGTGCGTCGGGCCGGTCAATCTTATTAATTACGACAATTGGCGGCAGCTTGGCTTCGAGAGCCTTGCTCAGCACGTAGCGTGTCTGCGGCAGCGGACCTTCGCTCGCATCCACCAGCAGCATCACTCCATCGACCATCTTCAGCGCACGTTCCACCTCGCCGCCAAAATCGCTGTGGCCGGGCGTATCCACAATGTTGATCTTGACGTCGTGATAGAAGATGGCCGTGTTTTTGGCCAGGATGGTGATGCCGCGCTCGCGCTCGAGTTCGTTCGAATCCATCACGCGTTCGACGTGGTGCTCGTTGGAGCGAAAAGTGCCGCTCTGTTGCAGCATGGCGTCAACCAGCGTGGTCTTACCGTGGTCGACATGCGCGATGATGGCGATATTGCGAATGCTCAAACTCAAAGTATGGTTTGTCCTTTATTCGGATCTGGTCGATCGGAGCACCCGCCGGTTCGTCGGATACTCACCCCTATAACTTTACTATGTGTGGAGGGTTCTCAGGAGATTACATGGTCAGCGATTTAATCTCGCGCTGATTCCTACAGAAAACGCCGTTGTGATCGAAGTATGAAAGCGACAATAACGGCTATAGCTAGGATGAGCAGGAACGCTAACCAGATAATCCAGCCACCTCTAACCACCGCCGCAATCACAAGAAGGAGCAGCACGGTATAGAGTTGCATCTGGCGTCCCTGAAGCCAAGGTGGTAGCCGGCGTCGCTTGCTCCAGAACCCTTCTCTCTTTGCCATACGGATTGCCTAATTCTTGGGTCGCTACCGATTGCATTCAACCTGCCACAGCCTTATCTTTCGGCATCGGCTTTCCCGCCAGCCGCGATTCGACTTCCTTAACAGCGCGCTGCGCGGCAAGGATGCCTCCATTGGTGGTCGATTCCGGACCTTCGGAGTCTGTATTCGCAAAGAAGACGCGATCCAAGTGCCGGCGCACCAGCGGCTGAACTTGCGTATACAACCCAGGTGTCGACATATACAAAGGATGTCCGCGGCGGTAGATGTGCACCTCGATGGGATCGACGCTGAACCCCGGCATCAGCTTCTGAAAATCGCTCAACACGTTGGCGGCGATCCGCCGAGCGCCGGTTTCGTTCAACAGACGGCTGCGCTCCTCTTCCTTCATCGGGGTGTAGCAAGTGATGATGTTGAACTTCTGCTGGTAGCCCGCTTGCTTTTGAATCACCCAGTCGGCAACGACGAAATCAGTAAAGGAACTGCCAGGGCACCAGGTGTCATAGCCGTGATTGAATACGGGCTTGTCGAAAATAAGATTCACCACAGGATACGGAATATAGCGAATCTGCTGCATGGCGTCGCTCTGCTTCTCGGGCAGTCCGTCGACGACTCTCCGCGTGATGAACTTCGGCGTCGCCATGATCACAGCCTTGGCCGCAACGGTTTTCAATTCGCCGCCCTGCATGTAGGTCACGCGCACGTTTTCTTTCTCCGAGACCACGGCTACGATGGTCGCGCCCGCCTGCATGCGGTCGTTGTATTTCGGCTGGAGAATCTCCGCCAGTTTTTTCGTGATCGCGCCCAAACCTCCGGGCCAGGTGTAGCGATCGTCTAACCGGCTCTCTCCGCCCATCTCCTGCAACGCCTCAATGGCCACGGCTGAGGCCGTGTCTTCGCTGGCTGCACCCCAGTTGGAAGGCCCGAAGTTGTCCCACCACTGCTTGAGTTCGTCGGGATAGTCCTTCAGGAAATCGGAAAGAGGTTTCTCGAAAAGCTCTTTGCTACGCTTTTCAACATCAATCGCGAGCATTTCTTTTTTGAATTTCTTAAACCCGTCGCGCACCGCCGGAGGATAAGGCAGCTTATCGAGCCCGTCGCCCCAAGTGTCGAGGACTAACTCACCTCGAATGATGCTCGCATCAGGACTGTTAATCGGCAGTGGATCGAGCCCAATCTCCTTGGCGAAGTGGTAAGTGAATTCGTCTTTTGCGAGGAATGCCGATCCGGTTGCGTAAGTGCTGCCTTCATACTCCATGGCGTACGCATTCCCTCCCCAGTGCGGCTCTTTTTCGAGCAGGAGAAAATCAAGGTGCTGCAAACGATAAGCCGCCGCAAGTCCGCTCACACCGCCGCCCACGATCACCACGTCATGCCGCGCCGACGCCGGAGGCCGCGTGAAGAAGCTGCTGCCTTTGTCCCGGACCTGGTGGCAGATCCGGTTGTCTTCGCCGTCCACATCCGCAGCGTGATTGTTCTGTGAGTCCGCCGTCTGCGCAGCCACCAGCGAAAAATCGATCGGACATCCCGCCGTTACCGCCCCTGCAACCACAAATTTAATGAAGTCTCTGCGATTTGCACTCACCTTGTTTCTCCTTCCGCCGCGCTCTCGCCGCGCACGCGCAAGCGGTACCAGAACACTATTGCCACCAGCGAAAACACAAAGATGATGGTCGAGACGGCGTTGATCTCCGGTGTGATGCCGCGCCGCAGCCTTCCCCAGATTTCGAGCGGCAGCGTGTTATCGCGCCCGATCAGGAAGAAGCTGACCGCAATCTCATCCATCGAAAGCGTGAAGATCAACAAGGCCGCACCGATAATCGGCAGCTTCAGGTTCGGCACCGTGATGCGCCAGAAGGTTTGCCAATAATTCGCGCCCAGATCGAGAGAGGCTTCTTCCTGGGCGCGGTCGAGTTTCTGCAGGCCCGCAAATACTTCAGTAGTTGCCACGGAGATCAGCGCAGTGCCGTGTCCCAAAACAATTGTCAGCAGGCTGAGCTTCGTCCCTGTCACGTTGAAGAGCATGAGCAACGAAAGTCCGGTGATAATGCCCGGCAGGATCAATGGCAGAAGCACCAATCGCCGGAACAGCGCCTTGCCCGGAAACTGTGCCCGCTCGAGCGCCAGCGCCGCCGGCACGCCGAAGGTCAGCGAGATCACCATCGCTGCAAGTGCCACCTGCAGGCTGTTCAGCACCGAATCCCAAATCGCCTCGTCGGCGAAAAGTATGCGATACCAGTCGAGCGTCAGATGATGCGGCGGAAACCCGCCCACGCCCTCACCGTTGAATGAATAAAGGATGAGAACGGCAATCGGCAAATAGAGAAATGCGAATACAGCGACGGCGTGGCCGAGCAGCCAGCGCGAGCCGGAATCGAATTTCGTCTCGCTCACGAGAAGCTCCACTTCTTTTCCAGTCGTTCGGAAAAAACCAGCAGGGTCACGACCAGCAGCAGCATGCAGAACGATATCGCCGCCCCCAGCGGCCAGTTGTAAGCCGCGCCGAACAGGCTGACGACGATGTTCGAAATCATGATGCCGCTGGGGCCGCCCAGCAGCAGAGGCGCGAGAAAATCGCCCAGGCTCAGCACAAAGGCAAAGGTCGCTCCAGCGACCACTCCCGGAATCGAAAGCGGAAGAATCACTTTCCAGAATGTTTGCGCGGGAGTTGCGCCAAGATCATGCGAGGCTTCCACAAGATTGCGCGGAATGTGTTCGAGCGCTGCGTAAATCGGCAGAAATGCAAACGGAGTGTAGATGTGCGTCAGCGTCAGTACCACGGCAAACGGGCTGTACAGCAGAAACTCCAGCGGATGCTTGGTCAGGTGTACATACTGCAACAAAGTATTCAGGACGCCGTCCGAGCCCAGAATTGTCTTCCACGCGTAGGCGCGCACCAGGTAACTGACCCACAGCGGAATGATCACCAACTGATAGAGCAGATCTTTTTTCTTCCCTGCATAAAACGAAAGAAAATATGCGAGTGGATAGCCCAGCAGCAGAGAGAAGGCGGTCACGCGCGCGGCGATCCACATCGAACGCAACAGCGTCTGCCAATAAACGTCGACTCGCAGCAGTTGGCCGTAGTTGGCAAAGTTCCACGAATGCACGATAGTCTGCGACGGAGACACCGACCAGAAGCTGTAGCAGAACATCAGCAGATACGGGATCAGCAGAAACACCGTTACCCACACGAGTGGAGGCAGAGTCACCGCCGTTTTGTATGCCCGTGAGAACATCAGATTCTTTCCGGAGACTCGCGCACCAGAACTGCATCCGTGGCCGAGAACTCGAGCTCGACGTCATGTAGAGCGCCGCCGCTCGGCGGAGTCCGCACCACCAGCACCATCCCGTCCGCGCATTCCACGCGAATTAACTCCGTCGCACCATGAAACGCCTGATGACGGACTCTTCCGCGAACCCCCACAGTGCCGGCCGGCGCGGCGTTTGCGGTAGCCAGGCGGATATTTTCCGGACGGAGCGAGAACAGAGCCGGCCCATCGGGAAGCGGAGCCGGCCAAGTCAACAGACCGCAGCGCACTGTTCCCGCTCGCACTTCGCCCTTCAGCAGATTCGTGTGCCCAATAAACTGCGCTGCATAAGCGGTGGCCGGCCGGCCATATATTTCCCGAGGCGTCGCCACCTGCTCCAGTTCTCCCGAGCGCAGCAGTGCGATCCGGTCCGACATCACCATGGCCTCTTCCTGATCGTGGGTGACGAAGATGAACGAAATACCGACTTCGCGCTGCAGCGATTTCAACTCCACTTGCATTTGCCGCCGCAGATTCGCGTCGAGTGCGGAAAGCGGCTCATCGAGCAGCAGCAGTCGCGGGCGGTTCACCAGCGCCCGGGCCAGTGCGATGCGCTGCTGCTGTCCTCCGCTGATTTTCGAGGGCTTTGATTTCGCGTGCGCCGACATCTTTACTTTTGCCAGTGCTTCCCCCACACGCGATGCAATCTCCGCCCCGGGTCTTTTTGCGACGCGCAGCCCGTAAGCCACGTTCTGCTCGACGGTGAGGTGAGGAAACAACGCGTAGTGCTGGAACACAGTGTTCACGCGGCGCCGGTAAGGTGGCTGGCGGTCCAGTCGTTCCTCGCCCATCCACACCTCGCCCGCGCTCGCCGTCTCAAAGCCGGCGATGATGCGCAGCAGCGTCGTCTTACCCGATCCGCTTTCGCCCAGAATTGTGAGAAATTCCCCCTCCGCGACATCCAGAGAAATGTCCCGCAACACGATGTTCTTGCCGAATTGCTTGGCCACGTTGCGAATGCTGAGCAGCGTGAGGGACGCCGTTTGAGTGCTCGCGTTCGCGTGTGTGTTTGCCGCCGTCGTCGTGGAAGGCATTGGATCGTGGCCGTGCTTGTCTGTGCTCCAACTTCTACTGCGCCGCTTTCACTTCGTTCCAGATCTCGTTGTACTTGGCGCGCCGCGGCACGTTCTGCCAGAAATAAAGCCGCTTCTGATAGTTGTCGACATCGTCGAGATGCAGACTCTTCACTTCCTCCGGCGTCATCAACATCGCAGCCTGCGGATTCGCCGGAGTGTATCCCGTCACGTCGGTCACTTTCTTTTGAGTCTGCGCTTCAATCATGTACTCGAGAAACTCATAGGCCAGATCCTTGTTTTCACTGCCCGCGGTGATCATCAGGTGATCTATCCAGCCCGTCGTATTCTCCTTCGGAATGGTCTCCCCCACCGGGAAGTTGATCTTGCGCAGTTGATTGGTCATTAACGGCCATCCCATAGCCGCTACCACTTCGTGATTTTGAAAAAGATTCGTCAACTCCCCGCCCGTCGACCACATCTTGCGGATATTCGGTTTCAAATCCAGCAACTTCTTCTTGACTGCCTCAAGCTGTTCGTCGGTCAAGTTGTAAAGCTGCGATGGATCAGGTTTGTCATAGCCCAGAACTTGTGCCGCCATGTAAACCGTCGACAAATCGTCCCACACCGAAATCTTTCCTTTGTATTTCGGATCCCACAAGACGTTCCAGCTCTCCGGCGGCTGGGCGAAAACGGTGGTGTCGTAGAGTAGCGGGTCCGGACCCCACATGAACGGAACTCCATAGACCTGACCGTTCACTCTCACCAGCGGAAGGGAAGTGAGTTGCGGAGAGAGCTGTCCATAGCTTGGAATCTTCGTCAAGTCCAACGGAGCAGCAAGTCCCGCCGCCGCGATCGAAGTCGCCACATCGCTCGAAGGCGAGATGACGTCATAATTTCCCGCACTGCCACCGCGCAGCTTCGCCACCAGTTCATCGCTCGATCCCATGTAAGAAGCGGATACTTTGCAATGATGCTGTTCTTCGAAAGCCTTAACGAACGAGGGATCGGCGTAGCCCTCCCAGACCAGCAAACTGAGAGTGGGCGTTTTCTTCGTGCACGAAGGAGTGAACAACAATGCCGTCAGAAGCGGCAGCAGGACGGCCGAATGTCGCACCTTCATAGTCCCTCCTTCAAAACGTCGGCGGCGTATTTACCCACAGCACCCAGGTTTCCGCCCGCCCAGGATTTTTCCAATGGTGAGGAGTTGCACTCTCAAAATAAAAGCTGTCGCCCTTCTTGAGCCGGTATTCTTTTTTTTCCAGAGTGATCGCGAGTTCTCCACGCAACACGTAGAGGAACTCTTCGCCCTCGTGCATGTAGGAGTCTCCGCTGCCGGCTTCCGGCGCCACGCGAAACAGGTGGGGCTCCATGACGGCGGTGTTTCCCCAAGCCAACAACTCCATACGCACGCCGGGCCCGGCTTCAAGGACCTTTCTCTGTTCGGGCTGCACCTGCCGGCTGCTGGCGCCCGTGGCATCGAAAAAATCCAGGATGTTGGTCTTGTAAAACCGCGCCAGTTTGCGCAGCGTGCCCACCGACCCGCTCATTTGCGAGCGCTCGAGCGCGCTCAGAAATCCCACCGAGATGCCAACTGCCCGCGCTACCTGCGCCAGCGAGAGACGCCGCTTCGCGCGCAACTGCCGCAAGTGGGAGCCCACCGCACCGGCACTCCCGTCCGCCGCGGGGCTTACCCGCCTTTCCCTGCGCAGCAGTTCGACAATCGCTGCCGCATTCAATCCCCGCACCTTCCTTAAGAATCGCGCCCGCTTGAGCAGCTTGACGTCATCGGGCGTATACAGGCGGTACTTGCTCTCGGTCCGCCGCGGACGCGTGAGCCCAAGGCTCTCCCACGACCGGATGACCGACGGCGACACTCCTACTCGCCGCGCCACGTCGCCGATTTTCAAATAAGCTTCTGATCTGGGTGAATTCATCACCTGGGGGCCGGTCGATAAGAATTTTCTATAAGAGGCGGCGCTTTTTTGTCCTTGACAGTGCGCCTCCCCCTTCTCTAACCTTGCGGGATTATAGCAAGGTTGTGGCGAGACACAAGCTATAGCTTTCAAACAAAAAACTTCTTTTTCAGGATGCCTGGAGGTTCCATGCCGTCGCTGCGAGCCCGCTGGACCAAGATGTGTGTGGGAACGATGTATCCGAAAACGATGTGTCTGAAAACGGTTTGCCTGGTCGCTATCTCTCTCTTGCTCCCCGCGCTGCTTCCCGCCCAAGGGGCCAGCGGCCGCGTTCTGGGCCGCGTCGCCGATTCCACAGGTGCCGTCCTCTCGGCAGCGAAAATCACTCTGACCAACGAAGCCACCGGCATCAGTCGCGACGCCAATACAAACGAGAGTGGCGATTACAGCTTCGTCGATGTCGCCCCCGGCACTTACACCGTCCAGTTTGAACTAACCGGCTTCAAGAAAAACGTTCAGAAAAGCGTGACCGTTGATGTCAATCAGGTGGTAACTCTCAACTCTACCCTGCAAATCGGCGGATCGCAGGAGACGGTAGAAGTGACCTCGGAAGCCCCTCAGGTCGACACCACGAGCACCCAGCTCGGTGCGGTAATCAATGACCGCTCAGTGAACGAACTCCCGCTGAACACCCGCGATACCTACCAGTTCCTGCAGCTTCAGCCCGGCGTGCAGTCCCAGCTCGGATCGAGCGGCAGCTTATTCGCCGGCTCCGACGACCCCGGCTCAGTCTCCGTGAACGGCGGTCGCACCCGCGCCAACAATTTCAGCGTCAACGGCGGCGACGCCAACGATCAGTTCGTGAACACCCCGACGATCGAACCCTCTCCCGATGCCGTCGAGGAGTTTCGCGTTATCACCAACACCTTCGACGCCGAATACGGACGCAACTCCGGCTCGGTTGTGAACGTGATCACCAAGTCCGGAGGGAACGCCTTCCACGGCGACCTCTACGAATATTTCCGCAACACCGCTTTGGATTCCCGCGGCTACCCTGACACCACCAAGCCGCAACTTAATCAGAACCAGTTCGGCGGTACCTTCGGCGGCCCTATTAAGAAAGACCGCACATTTTTCTTTCTCTCCTATGAAGCACGCCGGATCCGCGATGGCGTACCAGGGCAGTTGTTGAATGTTCCGACCGGTACGCCATCGCTGACCGCGCCCACCGGGCAATTCAGTGGGGATTTCACTGCAGTAGGTGGTTTTCCTGCGCCTACATCTGCCAACCCGACCGGGGCTGGTAGTATCTCGGACTCGTTCGTTGCCGCTGTTCTCAACGGCCGGTCCGGCCTCAACGCGTCCGGTGTCAACACGTCCTGTCCGACAGCAATCGCTAACGTGGGTGGTACGGCGCCGGCGGCGGGCGTGCTATGGTCGTCGGTCTTTCCGACAGGGGTTATTCCCACAGAGTGCCAGGACCCGGTAGCTTCCAATTTGCTGCAACAGTTCGTTCCCGCAGCCAACATCGGTACCGGCCAGAGTCAGGTCGTTCCCGTAGGGACGATCAACGCCGACAAGTTTGAGTTCCGCCTCGATCATAAGATCAATGACCATCAGAGCCTCACCGCGTATTACTACTTCAATGACAACCGTGAACTCGATCCCTACGACACTTTCGAGGCAGCCGGCGCCAACACTACCGGGTTCGGAAACGAAAACAATCTTCGCTACCAGCAGTGGAACTTCACCCATACCTGGACCATCAACAACGCAATCGTGAATGAGGCCCATTTCACATACATGCGCGAGGGCCAACTCGGCTACATAAAGCCCCAAACTACCGGCACCCTTACCTCCACGTGCAGCGGAGCGGCTGCGCCATTCTGCTTTACCGGAACTTCCGATTCGTCGGCCATCACCAGCGAGTTTGGGACTACCGCCAATCTTGGTATTACTCCGGGCCTGCCGTCGAGTCTGACCGGCGTTCCGTACGTCAACATCTCGGGAGGCGCATCCTTCGGCAATAACTTCGAAGGATTCCTGCCGCAAGTGGGAAATAGTTTTCAATGGTCAGACGGCCTGACATGGGTAAAAGGCAACCACACTTTCAAGTTCGGTGTGGATGTTCGCCGTGGCCGCTTCGACCAGTATTACTACTTCGACGTGAACGGCGAATATACTTTCGACAATAGCGGGCCAAACGGGATTATTCCCGCCGATGGCGATCAGTATGCCGAGTTCCTGCTGGGATTGGCCGACGCCTATACTCAAGGCTCCGGCCAGCGCGAAGACGTTCGCAGTTTTGCGGCGTATCCTTTCGCCCAGGACAGTTGGAAGATCAAACCTAATCTCACCCTGAATTATGGCCTCCGTTGGGAATACAGTCCTCCGATGACCGACATCAGCGGTCACGTGGAGACTTTCCGGCCAGGACAAAATTCGACAGTCTACCCCTGCGGAATCACGAGCAGCACGACTTACTGGAAGAACCTGGGCGTGGCGACTCCCACCTGCGCCAACACCGGCGCCGAGCCCACCGGCTTGGTGGTTCCGGGCGATCCGGGCGTTCCCGCCGCGATGACCTCGACCTACTACAAGTCTTTCGCCCCGCGCATCGGTATAGCCTACAGCCCGGGCCGCGACGGGAAGACCAGCATCCGCGCGGGTTGGGGTCTCTTCTATAATCCGATCGAGGAGCTGGTTCTGGCTCAGTTCGGCGCCGAACCTCCTTTTGGTGGCAGCTCTTCGCTCTCCGATGTTTTCTTCAATACTCCGTTTGTCAATCAGGGAGAATTCACTGCCCCGAACCCCTTCGGCGGCATCATCACGCCCACGAAAGGCGCACCCACAGATTTGTCGTTATTCCGTCCCATCCTTCTTTACGGCGAGTTCGAGCCCCATCTACGCTCCCAGTACACCACGCAATACAACCTCACGTTCCAGCGCGATCTGAGCAACAACACCATGCTTCAGATTGGCTACGTCGGATCCCAGGGACACCGCCTGCTGGCTACTCACGACATCAATCCCTCGAACCCGCAGACATGCTTGGATATGTCCAACATTTCCACGTATTACGCGAATCTACCGCCGACACTTACCAATCAAGCCCTTGCGGCAGCCTATGGCTGCGGCCCCACTGCCGAAGACGAAGATTGGGTTCTGCCTGCCAACAGTATTCCCGCAGGCTACACGCTCCACATGCCTTACGGATCAGTTCCACAGTACTCAGGACCGGTAAACCCAGCGTTGAACCTTGTCGGTCTCCGTCCCTACTCCTCGCCCAACTGCAATCCAACGGGAGCGCCATTTACTCCAGGCACGGGTTGCCCGGTCGACGGCACCCCGGTCTTCACCGACATTTTCGCCGAAGACACCATCGCCAACTCCAACTACAACGCTCTAGAGATGATGGTCCAGAAGCGCTTCTCGCACGGCCTGCAATTCCAGGCCGCCTACACCTTCAGCAAATCGATCGACGATGGTTCCACCTTCGAGGAAACGCTCGATCCTTTCAACTACCGCGCCAGCCGCGGACTCTCGCTGTTCAATTCAAAACAGCGCTTCGTAGTCAGCTACGATTGGGAACTACCCCGCACGAAATACCGGGGCTTCGCCGGCAGGGTGCTCAACGATTGGGAAGTTTCTGGTATTACGCAATTCCAGAGTGGATTCCCCATCCGTCTGAATACCGAAGACGACACCGAATTGATCAACAGCTTGTTCTTTTTGGGTACTGAGGCGCCTAGTTTGAACGGCCCCTTGCAAATTCTGAATCCCAAGACAAATGGCGGCTTCTACCTCAATTACAACCAGTTCTCCGATCCGCCGCTCGGCCAATTTAACAATGGCACGCAGCGCACACTGTGCTGCGGCCCCGGACTCATCGATTGGGACTTCTCGGTGCACAAAAAGATCGCGTTGAGCGAGACCAAGTACTTCCAGTTCCGCGCAGAGATTTTCAACGTATTTAACCGGACTAATTTTTCGAACCCCGACGGCGGCTATTCGGACGGCGCGACTTCATTCGGGTTGATCACATCGGCCGGCGATCCCCGGCTGCTGCAGTTTGCTTTGAAGTTCTTTTTCTAGCTTTAAGTATTAAAATAAGAAATACCCCCGGGATGGCCCGCCGTCCCGGCATTCTAATGGCCCGCAGCCTTACCAGGAAACCGCCGGCCTGAGTTCCCCGGAGAAATTCGATGTATCCCGATCTGCAGAAGGAGCTCGCAACTTACGAGCGCCGCACGCCCAAGTCCGCCGCCGCACACCAGAAAAATCTCAAACGCATTCCGCTCGGCGTGGCCAGCAACTATCGCCACTACGATCCGTGGCCCATCTTCGTGAAGGAAGCCAGCGGCAGCAAGTTCCGCGATCTCGATGGCAACGAATACATCGACCACAACCTGACCTTCGGCGCGCTCATGGCCGGACATTGCCATCCCGCGGTCATGAAGGCCGTCGAGAAACGCCTCTCGACCGGCACCATGTTCGGTATGCCTCATGACATGGAATGGGAACTCGCCGAGGAAATCTGCGACCGCTTTCCGGTTGAGATGGTCCGTTTCGGCAACAGCGGCACCGAAGCCACCATGCACGCCATCCGCCTGGCTCGCGCGGCTACCGGCCGCGACAAGATCATAAAGTTTGAGGGCGCCTACCACGGACTGCACGACTCCGCGCTAGTCAGCGTGAAGCCGCACGCTCCCGACTTCGGCGACATCGACAATCCCATCTCTGTCCCCGGTGGGCTCGGCGTGCCGAAGTCTGCGGTCGCTAATGTCACAATTGCCACGTTCAACGACCTCGCCACGGTCGAACGCCGCTTCAAAGAAAATCCCGGCGAGATTGCAGCAATTATTCTCGAGCCCATTCTTATGAACGTAGGCCTCTGCATGCCGGAACCTGGCTTCCTGCAAGGTCTGCGCGACATCGCCACGAAAAACGGCGCGCTCCTGATCTTCGACGAAGTAAAAACCGGCGCCAAACTCGGCTGGGGCGGCGCCAGCGAATATTTCAACGTTCATCCCGACATGATCTGCCTGGCCAAATCGATTGGCGGAGGCCTGCCGCTAGCTGCGTTCGGTGCCAGCAAATCCGTGATGGACCTCATCTCCCAACACAAAGTCTTCCACGGCGGCACCTACAACACGAATCCGGTATCGATGGCCGCTGGTCTCGCTACGTTCCGCGAAGTCCTCACCCGCGACAACTACGCTCACGTCGAGAAACTCGGCAAAAAGCTCGCCGCGGGATATCGCAAGACGATCGCGAAGGTCGGACTGCAAGCCTACATCGCGCAAGCCGGCGTCAACGGTGCGCTGATGTTCTATCCCAAAGAAATTCGCAACTACCGCGACTGGACCACCATCGATATCGATCTCTGGCGCCACTACTGGTTCGCCATGGTCAACCGCGGCGTGATGCCACAACCTTATTGGTGGGACGAGCAGTGGACGATTTCCGTCCAGCACACCGAGGCCGATATCGACAAGCACCTCGCCGCCTTCGACGACATCGCATCATCGCTAGCGAAAGCGCAACAAGAGCGCGCGGAACCGGTTGCGGTAGCGCATTGAGACAAGGGGTCAGGGGATAGGGATCAGTTTGGCGGTTGGGCCGTGCCAGTCACCAACGACTAACCCCTAGCCCCTAGGCCCTAGCCCCTTACCATGTCCGCCACCACCCAACCCGCTCCTCAGCCTCACCTCATCCGCGCCCTCGGACGCCGCGATCTCGTCCTCCTCTTCGTAGTCGCCGTCTTCAACTTGAACGTAGTCCCCTCCATCGCAGCCAACGGCGGCGTCACCATCTGGCTCTGGATCATCTCCCTTCTTCTCTTCTTCTTCCCGCAAGGCATCGCCGTCATCGAACTGGCCCACCGCTATCCCGGCGAAGGCGGAGTCTATCTCTGGGCCAAAGAAGTCTTCGGCAACTTCCACGGATTCCTCTCCGGCTGGTGTTACTGGACCAACAACATGCTCTACGTGCCGACGATCATGCTCTACTTCGTCGGCGTTTCGGTTTTTATTCTGGGTCCGAGCCACGCAGGTCTTGCCGACAGCAAATCTTTCGCGCTCGTCATGTCGCTTGCTTTGCTGACGTTGCTCACGCTGCTCAACATTCTTGGCCTCGGCATCGGCAAGTGGATCAATAACCTCGGCGCTATCGGCACCTTTATTGCCGCGGCAGTCCTGATCGGCCTGGGCATATTGATCTACTCGCGCTTCGGCACCACCATCACCGCTGCCGACTTCAAAATTCCCGCCAACCCGCGCTTCGTTCTCAATTCTTTCGGAGTCATCTGCTTCGGTCTGATCGGCCTCGAGCTCGCCTCAGTGATGGGCGATGAAATCCGCGACCCCGCCCGCACGCTTCCCGGAGCCGTTGCCTGGGGCGGCCTGATCGCAGGCTCGCTCTATGTCGCGGTCACCCTGACTCTGTTGATCTCCGTGGGCAAGAGCGTCAATGTGCTGCAAGGCATAGTGCAAGCGGTCAACGCAATGGCCGGCCGCGTCGGTGTCAATTGGATCTCTGTGCCCTTCGCGGTAATGCTCAGCCTGGCCATCGCCGGCATCGGTTCAGCCTGGATCGGCGGCTGCGCCCGCATCCCCTTCGTCGCCGGACTCGATTCCTACATGCCTTCATGGCTCGGCAATGTTCATCCACGGTACTCGACGCCCTATGCGGCTTTGATCGTGCAGGGCCTGGTCTCCGCGGTGCTGGTGATCCTGAATTTCGCCGGAGCCGGCGTTCAGGAAACATTTCAAAAACTCCTGTCGCTGGCCGTCGTGCTGAACCTCGTTCCCTTCGTCTATATGTTCGGCGCGCTCGTGAAATTCGCAATCACTGAGCCGGCTCCAAGCGGTCACTATGGCCGCACCACGCTATGCGTTGCCGGAACCAGCGGGCTCCTCACCACAATCCTGGGCATAGCGCTCGTATTTTTTCCGACGCAGCAAATCACATCGCTATTCTGGTATGAGGTGTGGATGGTAGGCGGCACGCTGTTTTTCATCGGTCTCGCCGCATTCTTCTTTTTCGTATACGGCCGACTAAAGACGCGGCATGTTCATGTGATGACAGCAGCTGTTCCGGCGAGCGAGGTTCGCCCGGGGTTTGATTGATGTGGGGACAGCCGCCCTCGGCTGTCCGGCGAGCGAAGCTCGCTTCTGCTTTCTGATCTTGGGTGGCGCAGCGCTTCAGCGCTGCTATAAGAGTTGCGATGTGACGGGGCTTTAGCCCCTGAAGTACGCAGGAGGTCGAAACCAAATGCCGGGCGGAATCAAAACAGAAGTTCGCACTTATCAGATGTACATCAATGGCGAGTGGGTCGCGAGCAAATCCGCGAAAACCTTTCCGGTCTATGACCCCTCCACGGAAGAAGTAATCGCTCAAGTCCCCGACGCTGGCCCCGACGACGTAAACCGCGCCGTAGCCGCTGCCAAAACTGCGTTTGAAGAGGGTCCGTGGTCGACCAGTACCGCGCAAGAACGCGGCCGAGTCCTGTTCCGGCTCTCCGAAAAAATCCGTGCTAATCTTCCCGCGCTTGCCGAACTCGAATGCCGCAACAGCGGCAAGCCCATCGTCGAAGCCGAATTCGATATCAACGATGCTGCGACTTGCTTCGAATACTACGGCGGTCTCGCTACGAAAGTGGTCGGCTACGTCAACCCCGTCCCCGACAACGCCATGTCTCTTTCGCTGAAAGAGCCAGTCGGCATCGCCGGACAAATCATTCCGTGGAACTATCCACTTCTTATGGCCGCCTGGAAACTGGCTCCCGCCATCGCTGCAGGCTGCACCTGTGTCCTCAAGCCGGCCGAGCAAACCCCACTCACTGCGCTCGAGTTCGCGAGATATTTCGCAGACTGCGGCCTTCCTCCGGGCGTGGTCAACATCATCACCGGCTTCGGCGAAACCTGCGGCGCTCCGCTGGTCCAGCATCCCGACGTCAACAAGATTGCGTTCACCGGCAGCGCCGCAGTCGGCAAGATCATCGTGAAACAGGCTGCCGATACGGTAAAGCGCGTCACCCTCGAGCTTGGCGGGAAGTCGCCCAACATCTTCTTCGCCGACGCCGACTTCGAAGCCGCCATCGACGGGGCGCTCTTCGGCGTCTTCATCAATCAAGGCGAAGTCTGCTCTGCGGGAAGCCGCATCCTGGTGCAGAAATCGATCTACAAGAACTTCGTTGAAGCCATGACGGAAAAAGCCAAGAATATCAAGCTCGGTCCGCCGCTCGATCGTGAGACCAAGATGGGCCCGCTGGTCAGCAAAGAACAATATGACCGCGTCAACTCCTACATCGAGATCGGCAAGAAAGAGGCCAGGCTCACCTCCGGCGGCGGACGCCCCGAGAAAATCGGTAAAGGTTATTACGTCCAGCCCACGATTTTCGCGGACGTCTCAAACAACGCCCGCATCGCCCGCGAAGAGATTTTTGGCCCGGTCGCGGCCGTGATTCCGTTCGAGGACGAAAAAGACGCACTCAAGATCGCCAATGATTCTCCTTACGGGTTGGCCGCCGCGGTCTGGACCCGCGATATCTTCAAAGCCATGCGTGCAGTGAAAGCCCTGCGCGCTGGAATCGTCTGGGTGAATCACATGCAGCCCACGTATGTCGAGGCCCCATGGGGCGGCTACAAACAATCCGGCTTCGGCCGGGAACTGGGCCCCTGGGGCATCGAAGAATACCTCGAAACCAAGCAGGTCTACATCAATCTGAACGAGCAGCCAATCGGCTGGTACTAAGAAATGAAGAGGCGATCTCAAGAGTCTTGTCATCCTGAGCGAGGATTGATCTTCACGCCCAAGCGGGAAGATCAACCGCAGTCGAAGGATCCCTGTCAGAGTGCACTTCCGCTGGCGTTCCGTGGGAACGCTCCCGAGAAACTAACATGAGTACAATCCGCATCAACACTCAAATCCCTGGCCCGAAGTCCAAAGCGCTCTCCGAGCGCCGCGCTCAAGCCGTGCCCCGCGGCCTTTCTCACGGCACGCCGATCTATGTGGAAAAAGCCCAAGACGCATGGCTCGAAGACGTAGACGGCAACCGTTACATCGACTTTGCAGGAGGCATCGGCTGCGCCAACGCTGGTCATCGCCAGCAACCCGTGGTCGAGGCCATCCGCGGCCAGCTCGATAAATATCTCCACACCTGCGTGCAGGTCACTCCGTACGAAGGCTACATCCGCCTCGCCGAGCGCATGAACGAAGTAACGCCGGGAAAGTTTCCCAAGAAAACTCTCTTCGTCAACACCGGCGCCGAAGCGGTAGAGAACGCAGTGAAGATAGCCCGCGCCTATACCAAACGGCCCGCGGTCATCGCTTTCGAAGATGCATTCCATGGCCGCACCATGATGACTCTTGCTCTCACCAGCAAGACACATCCTTACAAAGCCGGATTCGCGCCGTTTCCCGGTGAGGTTTACCGCATTCCGTTCGCCTACTGTTATCGTTGCCCGTACAACTTGAAATACCCGTCGTGCGATCTCTACTGCGCGCGCCATCTGGAAGACACCTTCAAACGCGTCGTCGCCAATGAAGAAGTAGCCGCGGTGATCGCCGAGCCAGTGCTCGGCGAAGGCGGATTCGTTGCCCCACCGCCGGACTACTTCAAAGTTCTCATCGATCTGTGTCACAGGCACGGCGTCCTCTTCATTGCCGACGAAATTCAATCCGGCTTCGGACGCACCGGTGCCCTGTTCGCCAGCGAGCTTTATGGCATCGAGCCAGATCTGATCGTCACGGCAAAATCACTTGGCGGTGGCCTGCCGCTTGCAGCGATCACCGGCCGCGCCGAGATCATGGACGCGCCTGGCCCTGGCGGACTGGGCGGAACTTTCGCCGGCAATCCGCTCTCCTGCGCGGCCGCGCTGGCCACGCTCGATTTATTCGAAAACACAAACTTGTTAACTCGCGCCAATGAACTCGGAAACCGCTTCCAGCGCCGCGCCCGCGAGTGGCAGCGTCGTTGGTCGATAGTCGGCGACGTGCGCGGTCTCGGAGGGATGCAGGCGATCGAACTGGTGAAGTCTCAGGAAACGAAAACTCCAGCCGCGGATGAGACCAAGCAAATCACGCAGTATTGCTACGAGCACGGCCTGATCACCATCACGGCCGGTTCGTACTCCAACGTGATCCGCATTCTGGTCCCGCTCGTAGCAACCAACGAGCAGATGGACGAGGGCCTCGACGTGCTCGAATCCGCGCTAGTTGCGGTGTGCGACAAGAAAGATGCAGTGTTAAGTTTGTCATCCTGAGCGAGGATTGTCCTTTGCGCCAAAGCGCGAAGGACAACCGCAGTCGAAGGATCCCTATAACGCTGTATCATTGAGGGCGTCGCGGGGAATTCTCAAGATGCACC
>Ga0210388_10000163_pt1 | contig 68832 bp, 100 predicted proteins | sample IncBWC19OmetaG_FD_155485 | JGI IMG/M metagenome (GOLD analysis project Ga0210388, IMG submission 155485) | Forest soil microbial communities from Barre Woods Harvard Forest LTER site, Petersham, Massachusetts, United States - Inc-BW-C-19-O ... | reverse complement strand
CAATCTTCACCAACGCCTATGGAAAACCCAACTCGTACAGCAGGTGGTTCAAGAGGACGTACAATTCCAGCACTTCCACGAACATGTCTGACCATTGCTGCTTGTTCATCTACAGAGCACATGCGATGAATAATTCCAAGACCACCGATTTGTGCCAAAGCAATAGCCATATCTGCTTCACACACGGAAGACATGTTGGCGGCGATGATTGGAATTTTTAACGGTACACTAGCGACAGTCGTAGAGAGATCGGCATCGCTCCTGGTGTTCATGTGACTAAGACGTGGCACGAGCATCACGTCGTCGAACGAAAATGCTTTTTTCAGACGCATTAAATAGATCCGAGTTTTTTGAATTCTGCAATGCCCAATGGAGTCAATGAATATGAAATTTGAACCAAACCTGCATCGATAAGAGTTTCAAGAATGGCGATTCGCTTCGGTTCATTGGGGCCTGGATCATATGATGTATGCTTCCCGACTTCATCGATCATTTGCATCTGAACGAAAGTGAGTTGCGTCACCGGCTGATGTTCTTCCAGAAATGACATTTCTACTGTGCGAGGAGTCGGGCCTTGTGTTGGGTCGGTCGCCTGCATTGCAACTTGGATGCCTTCTTCAAGCACCACGGTAAATGTGCCTTTGACTCGATCTACAGTGATCCATCCACAACGAATCAGACGATCAACAAGATCACGATGTCCTTCGCCGTGGAAGAAATTTTGGAGTGGTGCGAAGTACGGTAAAAATGCATCATCCATTGCTTCTCGGTCGGTGAATGTTACGCCTTTCAGAGGGAGGACTGCATTGAGAGTAATTTGCTTGTTCGATAATTTAGGGATTGACACGCCTACAATCATACCGCAAATTGCAGGCGTGTCAACTTCCCAATCATGCTTCTGCGCCTTCCGTAACTTCGTCAGCGCCACCTTCGGCTTCTGCCGTTTCCATGTCCAGTTCGCCCTTGTCCAACTGATCAGACTCGTGCTGGAGGAACAGGAACGACTTCAGTTTGAAGGCTTCGCATTCGTCGTAGCGTTCAACACGGACCACGACACCTTCTGCCGGAACTTCCATGTTGTTGTGTTGGCACATCTGGTCATAGACAAACGCCTTTTCAAGCGCCTTGACAAAACCTTCCTGCCATTCGTCGAGCGTCATGTTGCGATTACCGATTGAATAGCCTTCGTTGTCGAACGCTTCAACTCGATCCATCGGAAAGAATCCATCCGCACGGCCATAGTATAGTTCCTTGACCATTTCGAGACCGTACTTGCGGCAGAATTCCTTCATTTGCGGCCACGCCAGTTCTACGACCTTACCATCGTAGTTCGTTGACGTGACACGATACACCAAGAAGCGATGCGTACCCGGCTGGCAACCATAATGGTAAACACCAGTCTTACCCTTTTGGATCGCACCACCATCCGGCGTAAAGCCGACAATTTCGCCGTAAATCGTGAAGCCCTTCGGAATGAATTCCTGGACTTCCTTTGCGACCGTGCCCCAGATGTCGGTCGAGTAAAAATGAACGGCATCCTTCTTTGCTTCGCCATCCACACCCTTCACAACACGGCGAGACGCCCAGGTGAAACCGAATTCGTATTCCTGGATCTTCGTGCCCAGCCACTTCAGCGCACGCTCATACCACGCCAGATCACGCTTTACCAGGATGTTCGAGAAGATGGCCGACGTACCATGCCACTTCTCAGACACCGAGATTAACGTGTCCGGTTCGATACGATGAGCATTACGACGAAGCTGCGCCGTATCGATATGGAAACGGAACTGACCGTCTACCAGCTTGTCTTCGACACGAGCCTTACGGCCACGAGGCGCACAAGGATTCGACACCCGGTTACGGCGAGGAATGTACTTGTGGCAGATTTCGTGTTCGTTCACAAAATCGAATTCAGCACCAACTGGAAATTCCGACAGCGGCAGGCCCAGATACTTGAGTGAGTCCAGCGGAATCCAGAAGCCTTCCGACTTGTGACCACGGAACTTCACGACACGGACACGACCATGCTGCTCGAAAAATCCCTTCTTTTCGGGATCGGTGTTGCCAAACTCGGCCTTGCGATAGAGGTTGTTCTGACCCAGGAATTCTGCTGACAGCGCAGTCTCCGCAGGGAAATACAGACCTACCGAACCAGCTTCGACATCCTTGCTGACGATAACCTGCATACCAAAAATCAACGCAGCTTTCACGTTGTCGCACGCCTGACGGCCACCATCACCCTTTTCCAATGCAACAAACTTCGAGAGCGTTACGACAGTTGCCCCATAGTTTGTGTGCTTCAAAGTTTCAAAATTCATTTTTTAATCCTCCATCTTTTCTTCACGACAAGTGACGGTTAGTTCCGGCCAAGTCAATTCTTCGTTTTCTTTCCAATCTCTCAATAATTCCGTGTAAAACATCAGATCCCAACATCGGCGACAAGTTGAGGGCATACGGACGGACAAAACACAATCACACCGTTCCTCTCTCAACTGAACAATTTTTTCGACGACCTCTTGTTGGGTCATAGTAGATATTCAGCGACACTTTCCTCGAATTGAAGTTTCCCTCGATTGGAACTTGTCGGCTTGATCGCTCGACCCCAACCATCACAAACAAAACTCACCGAGTGAATAGCGATAACCTGCCGCCACATTTTCTTAGCCTTGAGTTCTTTCTTGGAGTTCTCTACAGCCTCGTCGTAGCTCATTGCCTGAACGATGATCTTACTATCCGAAGGACTGCAATCCTTGGTCATCGATGGCCAGTATGTAAACTTTACAATAAAGCTGACTGGCTCCGGTGGGCGCACTTCCTTCGGCCCTTCTCCACTCGATTTGAAACCACCATTCTGTTGAATCGTCATTGTTCTTAGCCTATCCCACCTTCTTCGGTTTGTCAATAGAAGATGTGTCTTTATTTTCCTTGATGATCATTCGATAACCACATCCCTGAGGACATGATGCCGATGCAAATCCCATCCGATCCAAAATATCAAAGGGAACCGGCGACTCTACGACAGCAACGTGGCCGCACGACAATATTACTGAAAGTTCGATCATGTTCCCATTCCTTTACTGGAAAAAGATTGCCACTTCTTCACACATCTCATCATCAACATACATCTGGTCCATCTTGGCAGGGCCGAGACCGTAAATGATGTAAATGGGAGTGTCACCAGGAAGATGACTATTCTCCTGCAAAAATTTCTCTAGATCAGCTTTAGTTATAGGTGATAACATTTACTTTCCTGCTTTCTTTGCTGCAATTGCTTCCTGCTTCGCTTCTTTCTTCTGAGCGATCAAGTTGCAAGCCGTCGCTACTGCGTTGATGAATGCCAGAATTGCTAAAGCACCCAAAGCCAAAGCGTGTTCATTACTGAACGTCAACGTACCTTCCAGCAGCAGCACAAAGCCGACGCTCTTGACCGGCGACGAAAACGCAGCAACACCCCACTTGAAAACTGTCAGCGCTGAGTAGACCAGACCGCCCAACACCAGAACCCATAGAGCCGGATGAACCTGAACACCATAATGCGCCGGCAAACCGCAACCGGAACGAAACTGCCGATGAGGACCCCCAAAACCGTAGCGAACATGTTGTGACGGGCAAACGCATTGGTGATCTGATCGACAACACCAAGCTGATTCACCGGAACAAACACACGAGGCTTGGAAACTTTCGGAGCAAAAGGCGAGCGAGCCGTCAGTGCATTCTTCTTGGCTGTTGTTACCGGCTTGGCCTTTTTGTCCCGGTTCATCACCAAGGTCGTTTTCGCCCTGGAAACCGTCTTCTTTACCGCAGTCTTTTTGGTCGTCTTGGTCGTTGTGCTCATGAATCAAGAATACCAAACAACTGGGTTGATGTCAATAGATGTATCTAATTTTTTTCAACTTTTTTTGAGGCTGGTTTGTGACCTTTTTCCGGCTTTCCACAATGAGCGCAGCCGGGTCCTCTATACGTGGGATGTAGAATAAATTCATGGTGCGAAGGATGGTACTTGTGCTCGGCGCAAATCTCGCAAAGTCCAAGCGTCGTGGGTTTGAAATCGTGCGGATCAAAAGTCATGACACATCGTACCACAGGTTTTCAATCTGTCATTCTTCGTTAGTCTTTTCGGACCCACCAACCAATAACAGTCAATGTAGCCAATACGAAAACGGTCGCCTCAAAAGGATGAATCGAGGCAAACGCCCAAAATTCATAAGATAGTGCGGCCCAAGTCGGGTAGTGTTCAGGATTCATTTCCACTCCAATGTGATTTTTTATTTTCCGGCCTGATTTCTTACGAAGTCAGCGGCATCGTACAAACCGTTGAAATTCGCAATCTTCACAATGGCCCGAAGATCATGTGGACCAAGATTGTCGAGATCATATTCCTGATCGGCGACGAGAACCTTCAGTTTTTCAAGTTGATCGGCGGTGCTGGCTTGCGACTGTGGCATTAGGATTCCTTTACGTAATGGACGAGTTCGTTTTCCGCCATGAGGATCAGCGTGTCGATCATTGGACGCACACCTTCATCCTGTAATGAGTGACCGGCCATCGCATTGTGCTTTTCGATTGGAGGATTAAAATTTCCACAAGCTGCCTCGAACCAAAGTTTGCGAGCCTCGATGAGTAACTCTTTTGCCTTGACCATCTTTTCGTATTGGTTCATTTCCATTCATCTACCGGCGTATTTCGTAAGAACTTGGCCGATTCCTTGATTTGGTTGGCGAGATCAATAAGTGCGTCAGCTTGATATTCCAAAGCAAACGCTGGCACATTGAAAGGCTCCTGACTTCCGGGCACGCCTTCATCCGACATACGCTGTTGCTCGACGACACGATTCTTGTGAGCCAGTTTCAACTTACGAACATGGATCGCAAAATCTCGTGTCATAAAATGAATCCGGGACACATCGTCCTGAATTTGCTTTATCGTCTTTGGAACCATGAACCAATCGTATCAGAGTTGGTCGTAAATGTCAATAGATGTATCTTCACTTTTTGGACGTATTCGTGAAGATTCGTTGATGATTCGTTTGACGTTGATTCTGATGGTCTTACGAACCTCTAGCCGGGAATAATTGAACTGTTTGTCGTTGATAACTGTGGTGCCGACAAACCAATATTTGTAGATTCCTCGGGCCAGAACGGGTTCGGCGAGTTCCCATCTGCCAAGAATCCATCCATTTGATTTTCCATTGCTGATCCGAAGTGCCCAGACAGGCCGGTCAATGTCGGTTGCTTCACAATACATCGTCTGAATTTCAAACGGTGTAGTCCGAAGCCGGGTGAGACCAAAACGTTCCTCCATACGACGGGCTGCATGTGCCGTAATAAAGAGGCAAGCATTTCCATCCCATTCCGGTTCCGCCAACGGTCTGCGTTCTCTTGGTTGTGGTTTTCCTGGTAGCGGTCTTTCGCTCATGGGCAGAATACTATCACAGACTCGGTAATATTTCCAAGAGAAAAGTTGACCTACTTGACATTCCTGAAAAATTCGCTACAATCTCCAGTGAAGCGAAAGAAATTCTCCAGAAACTTTAAGTTCTTCAGAATCTTTCTGCGGAAAATTTTATTCTGCGGAGACCAATGATCCGGCTTCACGAAGAACATTTTCATCGGTCACAGGAACCAATTCTTCTTTGTTTCCAATTTCTATGGGACTGGAAGTATTGAATCCCATGTTACCAGATTCTTCGGCAGATGGTTCAGGAATTTCATCTTCAGCCAGTTCGACCCATTCCCCAGTGTCATTCAATTTTTCGACATTGATCCATACATCTTCAGGTACTCGTTCGGTCGTGGCAAACCATTGAGAGGTTTTTGCGCCAACCTGAAGTGCAAAATCGTAGATGCCTTTCATGGCTTCTTTACTGATGCCGCAGGTGTCTTTCATGTCGTGCCAAGTAAGCGGAGCAAGCTCTCCAGGCACCAAAATACGAAATACACCGCCATCAAATTCTTTCAAAAGCTGCTGACTCATCATGATCAATTGGCCGTCAGGCAGTTTACCAACACGAAAACGAGTGCGCTCCCAAACAGGATTGCTCGAAAAAGTGACGGTCGGAACTTCATTTTCATTTTTTGGTTCGGTACGATCTGGTTCGATTGCACCTTGATGAAGGATCTTGCGGAAAATGTTGCCGGTGGTATAGTGGTAGAGAACTTCTGGTGTCTTCATGCATCCATTTAGACAGCGTTTTATGAGACAATTTCAATTAGGAAGGCGTGAAAATTTGCGTCGATGATTGTTCGTTCAAAAAATTTTGAGAGTCCGTCGATTAGATTTTCTTTGAGTGTCGGTTTGCCGTCCACGTAGAAAAGTGCCGTATAACAGGGCGAATCATCGTATACTTGGACTTGAATTCGAGGATGGGCGTAAAAGCTGAGAATAGCATCTGATGGCACCGAGAGTTCTTCGGTGAGGAAACGATCAAAGAGACAAACCATATTGCTATCTAGCACTTGATGTATCTGCTTGACAAAGTAGATGTAGATGTTTTATGATGGTTCAGGAAAGGTCTATCGAGACCGGAAGGAACAACTATGATTGAAAATTTAAACCTCGGTGAAAAAACCGATGAAGCCACAGTAATAGATTTGCTTCGCCGTTCAGGGGATCGTGTCGAAATATTGAAGACGCAGATTGCCACGTTGCAGATTGAGTATGCGGCGGAAGTAGAGACGATTACCAATCTCTACCGACAATATCAGGGCATCTTGGAGCCGATTACAATTCTGGCCGGATCTTTGATGGAAGCAAATCCTCAACCAAAGAAAAAAGACAAACGTAAGCAGAACAATCCCATCAAGAATCTTAACATCGGTGTTCGTCGCTCTTACGAGTGGAAAGAAAACGAAAACATCCCTCCTGAAAAAGCCAAGAAACTCGTCTACGCCAGTATCCTCAAAACAGCCATCAAAAAAGGTGTCCATGCAAAGTCCTGCGCCTGCGGTGGTGAGACTGAAGGATGCCCGGTAAAGGGAACCCCGGCAGTCGTCAAGGTTGCTGTGAAAGCCGACCTTCCGAAAAAGGTTGTGGCGAAAATCGAAAAAGTTCATCTCGAATACATTCAAGAATACGAAGCTCGCATTGCCATCGAAGCATTGTCGGCGACGGTCGTGCAGCCGGATCAGGTGATGATAGCGACGTAATGTATAAGCGTACTTCATTACAGACTGGTGGAAGTCGAGGCGTTCATCAAAAACATCGTCCGAAGCGTGTGAAAGAACACGGTGAGATTGTCATTCGGATGTTGGCGGGTGAACGTCTTGATCCTCCATTGCGTCTTCCTGGCGATTGGTCGTCACAGGCTGAGTGTGATTATTGTCATGAATTTTTTTGTCTTAAGGACAGCACCGTAGCCATTGTTTTGTTGGATGATTACGTAAAACAATTATTTGATCCTGTGCGCCGGTATCGATTATTTTGTTGTGAAAACCACGCCGATAATTGGGAGGTAGATGAAGAATGTCGAAGAAAAATCCGTCAGAAGTTAGACCAGGAGACGAACTGTACATAGACTCTAGTTGGTACATTGAACAGGGTGAACGTGATGTCTGCGGTGGTATTGCTATCGTAAAGAATGTGGAGCGCCATCAAGTTAGGATGAAAGTTAATCAGTGGTTTGTCACTCTCAAAGGTATCGAAGGACACATTTACAACTTGACTATTTTACTTGAACGACAGGCAGAGTTAGAAGAAGAGTTTGGTGACCGCATAGCACATAACTGTCCTGATGTGCCCGGAGCGAAGTGTCCTAATCCTATTAGTATTAGTCGTGAGTCAGTGTTAAAAGTGAGTGCCAAAGAAAAGAACACACAAAGGTGCATCTAGTTCTTGACAGGCAGGTATTGTCATGTTAGGTTTGATGTATGAATTAGGTCAAACACCTGAGTAAATGAAAGGAAAGAATGTCAAGATGAATGATCTAAACATTCCTCTCCATGAACAGCCGCTTGAGAAGTTGGTTGGTGATCATATGAACTTGAAAAGTCATTAGGTCCCGAACATTTTCTTGTGCAGCAATTGTGGGCAGAGATACGCAGACGGAATGACAAAGAAACCATCAAAACCGACGCCGGAACAGATAGCGTTCAGAGTGCAGTTGACACGAATGGACGAGTATCTGAAGCGAATAGTTAGTCTGTACGATGACTCCTCGTTGACGGCCAAGCAAAAGCAAGAACTCATTGCTGAGGAATTAGTGTCGATGCAAGAAACCGGCAAGTCAGCGTTGAGATTGGTGTTCAAGTTGTAAAACGTTAATGTACGAAATACTTGACGTTGTAGAAAATTTGTGAGTAGATTGAAAGGACCCGTATGAAATTTAACATTAGCTCTATTGGGTCGGCGCTTGGTGATGCATTATTTGATCATTCTGCTGCCGATGCCGAGAAAACCGAAACACCTGTTGCCGCTGCACCTTCGTCTTCGATTTCTCAGTCGATTCGTGGAAATGCACCGACAACTTCAACTCCGATTTTGAACGGAGCGGTCGATCCTGGCCGAGTCACTGACTTTGTGACCAAGTTCCGTGCGAAATTGGCATTGTCGCCAAATGCAGTTACAATTCAGTCGTTTCTGACGATTGCTGAGTCTCTTGAAGACGCCATCAAGGACGAAGGTGGTCGTTTTCGTGCGGCCCTGAAGACATTGGCGAAGACACAGAACATTACTCAGGCGCAATTGGCCGAAGCGTTCAATGCGATGCTCAATGTCATCGAATTAGAACACGGTAAGATCATTGGCGCAATCAAGGCCCAGACCGAAAAAGAAGTGACCACTCGTGAAAATTCGATCACTGGCATCAATAATCAGATCGAAGAACTTTCCAAGCAGCGTGATCAACTCTCTACGCAAGTGATCGAACAGCGTGCAGAGATCGGTGTCATGCAAACCAGTCTCGACACGGCAACTCAGCAAGTCACTGCCGAAATCAACGATTCGCTGAACAAGCTGAAGATTTACTCCCCGATGCCTTCCTCTGCATCGACGGCGAAGTAGTCAGCATCGAATCGAAAGGAACAACAACAAAGGAACAATATGGCAGGCGAACTTAACACACTTTCAACAGTAACTAAAGGAACTCGACCGGGAGATGGTTTAACCAAGGCTTTTAGCTACGGTATTCCAGTCGCAGCGGTCGCATTGATTCTTTACTTTTTCGGAAGCTCCATTGGCGATTACATGGTCAATGCAGTGGACAACATTTTCCATCTTTTTGTGGTTGGCATCGGTATTGCGCTGCTCGGCTGGCTTGTCGTCGATGGGCAACTGCGAAATATGGTCTTCTACTTGTATCGCTCGATGATGCGCTGGCTTACCAGTCAATTCATTAGCATCGACCCTATCGGTATCCTGAAGACTTACAAGGAACGCATGGAAGGCAAGCTGAATGAGATGAAGGAATCTCTCGATGCTCTGAAAGGGCAGCGTGTCAAGGTTCAACGTCGTCAGCAAGCCAATGATGCAGAACTGGAAAATACTTACGGTCTTTTGAATCAGGCCGTGAAAAACAACGATCAAAGCGGGATGAACATCAACAAGAAACAGGTCACCCGCCTGGAAGCGAAGAAGGCTCGCTACATCGAAGAAATGAAGCGCCTGACTTTGTTGATCACTATCATGGATCGCTACTATCATCTGTGCAGCGACACGATCATCGACATGGGCAACGAAATCAAGTTCCGTGAAGAAGAGCGTGAAGAAGCCAAGGCCGACCGTGGCGTGGTTCGTGGTGCAATGGCGATTCTCAAGGGTCTTCCTGAAAAAGACATGTGGGATGAAGCCACTGTCAAATTGGAACAAGACTATACCGCTGCGATGGGTGAAGTCGAAAACTTCCTCGACGTGACGAAAGACATTCTCAAGCAGTCCGATCTACAGGACGGCGTGGATACTGAGAAGGCTATGCAGATGTTGGACGCATGGCAGAATAAGAATGCCGGTGTACAGTTAGGCGGCAACGGCAATCAGGTAAGCAAGGCAAACATCATTTCCGACGCTACTCGTCAGATCGAAGCTACGCCTGCGGCTTTGACGATGAGCATGACGAGTGGCAAACCGATGTACGTGCCTGCACAGCAACAGACTTCCGGTGACGAATACGGCGATCTGTTTAAGAAAAAGTAAATTCGTCGAATCAATTTGAAAAGGAACAAACATATGAAAATGAAACCGCTACCGAAACTGATTTTGTTCTTGCTTGTGGTTGGTGGTCTGGTATTCGGCTATCGTCATGCCGTCTACACTGGACTCATCCCTCGCCCGAACGCACTGAAGGCTTACATCCCGGTCAAGGCCGAAGAGATCACTGCGAATGTGCTCGAAACCAACCCCGGCAACGTGAAGGCGGCTCCGCTTCCGACTTCGACGGCAGTTCAGCCATGCATGGACGGCAACATTCGTAATTGCATTGCAGGCCCCGTTCATGAGATCGAGCAATGGGCCTGGAATGCGAACGGCGGTCTGGACTATGCTGTTGGTAGCTCTGTTGGGCAGAGCGGTAAATCCAAGTTCATTCAGACCAGCAAAGGATCGTTGATGGAGAAGTATGGCGTCAACGTTCGTATCACTCGTCAGGATGACACCAATCAGATGCAAGCTGATCTGTTGGATACAGCGCAGCGTCTTGCAAGTGACCCGAATGCCAGCGGTGTGAAGTTCATTACGGACATGGGTGATGGCGATCCGGCTTTCTTTGCGACGATCAATCCGAAGTTGGCGAAGATCGCACCCGACATGATTGCAGAAGTTATCGCTACTATCGGTTACAGCCGTGGTGAGGATGGTTTCTGGGGACCGGCAGAGTGGAAGAACAACTGTGAAGCAATGCGTGGCGGTGTGACCGTTGGCGTGCTTCGTGACGGCGACTGGAATATCGCTCTGAAGAAGTTGGGTCAGTGCAACATTCCGAATAACCCGGACACTAACACCTACGACAAGACTGCGATGAACTGGATTGATTCCAAATCGTATACTGATGCGGCAGCGGACTTCGCAAACGGCGTGGCCTGTGCTGACTTCACTGTAAAGGGCATCGGTGGCGGCAAGATTCATAAATGTGCCGATGCCGTGGTTACCTGGACGCCCGGTGACGTGACTGTGGCGAAGAAGAAGGGTGGAGTCGTGCCGATCATGACCACTCAACAGTCTGCATTCCAGATGCCTTGTGTGCTTATCGGCCTTCGTCGCTGGGATCGTGCTCACAAAGAAGACATCGTAAAGATGTTGTCAGCAGCTTTCGAGGGTGCCGATCAGATGCGTGTGAATCCGGCAGCTTTGACCGAATACGGCAAGGTCGCTTACGCTCTTTATAACGAAGAGTCGGCGGATTATTGGGTTCGATACTACAAGGGTGTTACTGAACCGGATGCATTGGGTGTTCGTGTCCATCTCGGTGGTTCTTCTGTTGCCAATCTTGCCGATGCGATGCAGTCCTTCGGTTTGAACGGCGGCGTGAATCTTTTTGCTGCCACGTACAACACTTTCGGTAAGATCGATGTCCAGCAGTATCCTAACATCATGGCGACTTATCCTGCGGTTTCAGAAATTTTGGATACGCAATATGTGGCTGCGGTTGCTGCGAAGAATGTTCTGCCGACAAACAATGCCGAAGATGTCGTGGTCACGAAGTCCACGAAGTCCATGTCGAGCATTGAAGGCCGTAAGAACTACAGCATTCAGTTCTCGGTTGGCAGCGCTACGATTCTGCCGGTTTCTTACGGTGTGTTGAATCAACTCGCCGATGACATCGTATTGACCAAGTACGCCGTGGCTGCTCACGGCCATACCGACAATACCGGAAATGCCGATGCCAACGTTACGCTTTCTCAGGCTCGTGCAGATTCGGTTGCTCAATACCTGAAGAACAAGGGTGTGAAGAACATCGTTCGCACCTACGCTCATGGTCAGGAAGAGCCTCTTCATCCGAACGCAAATCAGAATTCACCTTCTGAGCGTGCATTGAACCGCCGTGTCGAAATCGTTCTCGGCACCATCGAGCAGTAAATGAATTGGGAGTCTTCCTTTGGGAGGCTCCCTTCATAGGAGAATCACATGACATACATTGGATTGAACAAGGTTCCTATTGCTGCCGGTTCACTCACCAAGATCAGTCGAGATATTTGTTTTGTTCTCACCGATCCTGGAAAGTGGGACACCAATGTGTTTCTTAAAATTTTGTGGGAGATGGCTGGCGGGATTATTGATACGATTACTCTTTATTCGACATACAAAAATCCTGAGACGGATGAACTATCTCACACATATGAAATTGTTTTTAATTGCGGCCCCTCGCACAGTAAAGTGGGATTTGCCTTTTCTTGTGATCGTGATACAGTGACAGAGTTAGTCGGCAAAATTGAAGATGAAATCGAGAGCAAAATGAACGTTAGAATTCGAGGACGCCACACTTTGTCGGACAAGAGAAATTAATGCTTTCAGTAAAGAAGGATGCCGTGAACACAACTGTCGTAGTCATGACGCCAAAGACGCCGGTCAAGCGTAAGCTGAAGGTGATGCATTGGATCTCCCCAAATAGCGTCAGAAATCAATCAACTGAAATTCTCTTGATCTGTGCTTGGATCGGCATGATGGTTTTTGCTTGGATTTCATTTGGAGCCAAGTATCTTCCTTCTCCAATGGAAGTGATTCAGGCGTTCCCGGTTTTGTGGTTCCAAGAAGGTATGGGGATTCGACTGTGGGACTCGATGCAACTGAATCTTACATCAATCGCTATCATGTTCTCGATTTCGTATCCACTTTCAATTTTGAGTGTGACGCCAGCCGGGGCAGCATTGGCGAAAATTGTAAGCCTGGGTCGTTTTAATGGATTTGTCGGACTGCCGATTGTGTTCATGTCTGTTTTTCATAGTCATGCCGACGTGAAAGTTGCGCTCTTAGTTTTTGGAATGGGTGTCTTCACAGTTTTGAGTCTGACTAAAATGATTGAAAATATTCCGAAAGATTTGTTTGATCACAGTCGGACACTTCGTATGAGTGAATGGCGAGTGGTCTGGGAAGTTGTTGTTTTGGGAACGATGGATCAAGTCATCGACATCATAGCAGTCAATGTGGCGATGGGATGGATGATGCTTCCGATGGTCGAAGGTCGTTTCCGTGATGAAGGTGGAATTGGTGCGATGATGGAGATTGAGAACAAGTACCTCAAGCTCGACCGGGTTTTCTGTGCTCTCTTTGTCATCATGCTCATTGGATTCTTTCAGGATGCGGTAATCAAGTACATCAAGAAACTAGCATGTCCTTACGCCAGCCTAGGAATGGAACGCTCATGACCATAATTTCTCCATCAGATCGTCTTTGGGATTTGGTCACAGAACTTCTTGGATGTGGTATGAAGGTAGCAGATGTCGAAGAAGTGGTGGCTGAAGCGATACAATATCATGAAGCAGAAAAGGCGAAAAAGAAATGACCAAACGGGAACTTTCGCAATTGAAAGAGGGCCGACCTGGGAGTAAACTTCTTGTCAAAGGAACGGTACGGACTCTTGGACAAGAAGTTATCGAAGTTCAATTTGATAGCTATTCGATCTGGATTCCTTTGAAAGATATCATTGTGCCAGGAAAGAAAAAGAAATGAGAACCAAGGGCCGGTATCGGAAAGTTGTCCGGGCGGTTCCTGATTTTCCTGAAGTGCAGCGACCAGGGTATAGTGGATATTGTAACTGGACTTTGTATTTGGATTGTGGGCATACGGTAAAGCGCCGATCAACCGTCAATGCAACTTGGAAGGGTTCCGAATGCGGCGAGGAAATTTGTAGAGGGCAAAAGAAGACAGTGAGCCTACCAGATCCAAAAGTGCTATTTCGGAATACGCTTGATGCTCTGATATTGGAGTGTAAGCAAAATTTGGAAAAGGAATTTTGTTTTAATTTGGCTTATTGGGATTCTCGCCAGACTACTTTGATGGAGATTCGTCAGTTGTACACAGAAACTTTTGGAGGATGAAAATGAAACCAGAAACAAAGCTCGCAAAAATTGTCCGAGACTTGAATGAGCGTGCGGAGTCCGAAAATGCTCATAGTATCGGTGGCTTGATCGACGATGTAGCTCAGGCGGTTACAAAACACGCTGGTGTCGAAGCAGCTATCAAGGTTATGCAAGACATCCGCTGGGGAAACCACTTTTAATGGGTGCCGTCATGTCATATGCAAGAACAGAAACGCTTCTCTCCGTCGAGAATGTTTCGTTGTCGTATGGATCGAATTTAATTCTTCGAGACATCAACGTTAAAATCGACAACTTGATCCGGCCTGAGCTTGCCAATGACGTGACCGGGCAGATTATCGCTTTCCTCGGACCATCAGGCATCGGTAAAACCCAGTTTCTTCGCATTCTGGCGGGGCTTCAGAAGCCGACGACAGGCAATGTATACTTGGGGCATGGTCGTACTCCGGTCGCTCCTGGCCTCGTCGGAATGGTTTCTCAGCAGTATTATCTGTATCGTAACCGTACCGTCATGAGCAATCTGATGGTTTCGGTGAAGCAGACCGGATGCAACGAAAAGAATGGTTACGAAAAATGCATGGAGATGCTGAACCGTTTTGATTTGGTCAATAAGGCTGAATTATATCCGGCGCAACTTTCTGGTGGTCAGAGACAGCGAGTCGCCATTGCCCAGCAACTTTTGTGCTCAGAACATTTTTTGTTGATGGATGAGCCAACTGCCGGATTGGATGTAAAGAACAAGAATCGAGTGGCGAAGCTCGTTCAGGAAGTTGCGAACCAGGATGATTTAAATACGATCATTATGGTGACGCATGACATTCCTTCGGCTTTGGCGATTGCAGATACGGTATGGATTATGGATCGTGAACGTGACGTAGCCGGTAATGAGATTCCTGGCGCACGTATTGTCGATACATTGGACATGATCGAATTGGGTTTCATGTGGCACCCAGATGTGAAGAGAATGCCGGGATTCATTGATTTGGTCCGTGAAATTGAAGACAGATTCGAGAACCGATGATGAAGAGCATTTTTGATTACGGTCGAGAACAGCCGCCTCCCGAACGATTCTTTCGGACGCTTTTTCGGGTAATTGCTATATCAGAAGATGGAGTCTGGTGTGATTCCTGCATGGTCGAGCCGGTGTGCCATTTTGATTGAGAAGATTCCGCTTCCAGTGAAAGTCGGAGATCGCTTTCACGGCAAGGTTTTTCTTGCTGCCGATACACACGAAGAATTATGTCCGACCGATTTTGAATAGCTTATGATTACCAAGTATGAAGTTCGGTTCCGTCTGTATCATTACAATTCCGGTCGCATGGACAACGGCTGGGAAAACGAAATCCGAATATTCAATACGCCGGAAGAAGCCTTTCAGTTATTAGCAAAGATTGAGAAAGCAATGTCCACTGAAGGTGATCGTGGCGCACAAATCGTCGAAGACCTGGGTTATTACGGCGGATTCATCGAAGAAGTTCTTGGTGTTTTCAAGGTTGAAATTACGGAGACGAAACTGTGAATTGGTTCTTGTGGTTCTCATGTGGTGGTATGACTTTCGTGGTCATGTGGTTGATCGCTCGTCGTGAAGGCCGGAAATTTGCTTTTACAGATCTTGAGAGCATCTACAGTGTGCCATTTCAAATCGGTGCGAGCATTGTGGTTTTTCTTTTGGGTCCGATTGGTTTGGCGCTAACCTTGTTGGAATTGTTAGATGAGAGTTGACAGATCGGAAAATGTGTGAGACTATATAATACAGTATGACACGAACACAGACATCAGATTAACTGCCGGGAGAGAAATCGTCCCGGCACACTTACGGGGCGTTGTTCCAACGGCTACGATATCTGACTGTCTATCAGAAAATGGGAGTTCGATTCTCCTACGCCCCGCCAAATTTTCAAATGCCAGAAAATGATCCTTGGTTCGCATTATTGCTGGATTAGTTGTAGCAGTTTTGATTTTGTTCGTAAACGGGGTGTAGGTCGAGATGGTCTAAGACGCCAGCCTGTCACGTTGGAGATGGTGGGATCGTGCCCCACACACCCCGCCAATTTTTGAAGTGCTTTATGTGGGTAGGAAAAACAAAATTCGTTGAGCCAGTCGCTAATGATATTATTGAAGCGATGCGGAAGAAGCTCGTTTCGACCGGCGTAGGCGTAACCATTCAAGGTTCTCTTGTTACGCTTCGTTGGTATGAAAATGATCGGCTCGTTCAGGTTACGATGGCTGTCAGTGATGTCGATGATGGTACGGTAGAATTTGAGGACTAATACGCCGGGTTCGCTTAGTGGTAAAGCAGTTCACTTGTAATGATCAGCCCCGAGTTCGATTCTCGGCCCCGGCTCCACAATTTATGAATGCCTCACCTTCACTCGTTAAATACATCATCTGTCATTCTGATGATGTTGTGAAAGCCAAAGAAATTTGCCCTATCGTTTACGTTGATGACTCCTTGACACCAAACGAAGCACTGATCGTCTACCAACAAATAACTAATCAAGAGCCTGGATTTATTTTCATCCCTGTTGTATAATTACGATCATGGATGACCTCATATCAAGAATATCTCGATCTGATCAAAGAAGCAGGTCAAAATGGACTCACTGCTGTTCTCGTTTTCAAACCTGATGCACGAGATGACGATGGAAGTGGTTGTCAGATTCCCGATATGATTATCAGCACAACCAATGATCCGGCTGTGATCGAAGCTCTTCTGGGTCCACAAGCGGAGGAATAATGCCCTTTGCACTTTTGATGGCTGATTATCTGAATAAAATTGACCTGGGTGATCCTCGAACTGTGGCGATGCGTGATCGTTTCAGAAAATTTTTTCATTTCAAGGCACTTCCGACGCCGATGCCTGTAAAATGCATTCATGGCAATGAGCTTTGGCAGCGTCCTTCGTGCGGTTGCGTGAAGTGTCTACATGGTAATGGACATCTACATTGGAGAAAATGTGGATGCGTCAAAAAAGGAACATAATGGCAGACACCGAACGCATAATCAAGATCAACACAGATGGCAGCATCAAGCCGCTAAACAATCCAAAACCCAGATATAAAATCTTTTTTGGTTGGTGCTTGACATCCTGAAAAAGAAGTGGTATAAAAGATACAGGGTTGGCTGTAAGGCTTTTTGGAACACTAATTAACCCTGTGATCCTGGAAGGTTCTTTGACGACCAGGGTGCGATATGGATGGTGGAAGGCACGTATACCACCCATATGGCTGAGAGACCTTCCACCAAATTTGTTTGTCTGTATAAATAAAAACGTGAAGAACATGACACATCAACACCAACACGAGCAACAGCAAGAACGTGTGGGGACTGGTGTGCAGGTTCATCGACATCAGTAACCGCCGAAATCGTCCTGATTCTCGGTTCCCCTAAAATAAACGTTCGCAAGTAGTTGCATCTTTTTGTCTGCGTGTGGTATAATTTTCAGCATGGACACTTTACCAACACTTTATCGAAAGAGTTCGACTGGAGCTTTGCTTCAGTGGCGAATTTGGACCGAAGGCAATGAGATTGTAATCGAAGCTGGACAGGTCGGTGGCAAGCTGATCACCCATCGACGGGCATGTGAAGCCAAGAACGTGGGAAAAGCGAATGCAACTACCCCGGAAATTCAGGCTGAAAATGAAGCCGTCGCCGAATGGAAGCACAAGGTTGAGCACAAGTACGTGGTCGGCGTCGAAAACGTCGGCGTGACCCGGAAGATCGAAGTGATGTTGGCTCCGAACGAAAAGTTCATTGATAAAGAACGTGGGCCAGCAAAGAGCACGAATCGTTATGCGAAGTATCCGGCGTTCGTGCAGCCGAAGTTGGATGGTGCCCGGTGTCTAGCGTATTGGGACGGCGACCGGATCGTCTTAATGACTCGTGGCGGCAAGGAATGGCAGGCTCCGCACATCAAGGCGCAGTTGGAAAAGGTGATGCCTCGTGACGCCATGTTTGACGGCGAGATGTATTTTCACGGTGTAAAGCGGCAGACGATTCAGAAGTGGTTGTCGAACAATTATCCTGAGTCGAAGAAATTGGAATTTCACATTTATGACGTTCCAATGTGCGAAGGTGAAGAAGATCGCATTCAGGAACAGCGCATCGCCGATTTGGTTGCGTTGGTTCCGGGCGATTGGATGACGGCTGATCCTGGTACGCCGCATCTGGTGAAGGTTTTGACGTTGGAAGTGGAAAACGAAGAGCAAGTGCTGGCTTTTCAAGAGAAATGCATCGAGAGTAAATTTGAAGGTTCGATGTTGCGGAATAAGCATGGCAAGTATGAGTCCGGTGTGCGCTCGAAGAATTTGTTGAAGATCAAGCTCTTTGAAGATGCCGAGTTCGAGGTTGTTGGTTTCAAGCAGGCCGAAGGTGGTCATGCCGGTTGTGTGATTTGGCAGTGTGTGGTTCCTGGGTTCAGCCTGGAAGGTAAAGAAAAAACCGGCAACTTGATGAAGACGGCCTATCGTGATGATGTTCCGGGTGTGTTCTTTGTTGTGCCGAATGGAACGTTGGCCGACCGTGCTGAGTTGTTCTTGGAAGCCGATAAGTATCTCGGTCAGCAGTTGACGGTGAAGTATCAGGGCTTCAGCCACGATGGTTTGCCGCAAATCGCCAAGGGCATTGCGTTTCGATTGCCGGAAGATATGGCTCCGGTGAAGGTAAAGAAGACACTGAGAAAGTCGTCTGAAGAGATTGCGGCGGCTGCGATTGATGCGGCCAGCTATCAGGGTCAGGCACAGTAGTAAAGGGTTTGGTGGGCGGTAATTGGGCCGCTCACCTGAATTGTGGCGATATCGTCTAACGGTTAGGACATGAGATTTTCACTCTCAGAATCGGGGTTCGATTCCCCGTATCGCTACCAAATTTTTGCGAAAGGATTTGTATGATTCCTGTTCGTGCGGTCGTAGTAGAGATGGTTGCTGTCACGATGGATGGCAGCACGATTGAGCTTCGGTGTAAGGTGAATGAGGGTCCAGAGAATTTGTTGGATCGGAGAATCACTGTCCAGCTTAATCGAGCAACTTTGGACAAGATTATTGCAATTCGGAAAGGATGATCATGAACGGCGTACCGATAAAATACGTGCAGGAATTCGTTGCTGATTCGGCGACTGTGTTTGAAACTCTATGGAAAGAGTTGGCCTGGGTGCGACGTGATCAGACGCCTCGGTCGGAGTATTATTGCAACGATTCGGGCCTGCCGTATACGTATGGGCGTGGTGCTGGCGTGCGGACTTATGAGGCGCAGCCGTGGCATCCGGTCATTACGGCGATTCGAGAGGGTGCAGAGAAGATTGCAGGATGCCGTTTTGAAGTGTGTTTCCTCAACGGCTATCGTGATGGAAGCGACCAGTTAGGCTGGCACGCCGACGACTCTCCTGAAATGGATGACGAGCGTCCTATTGCGATTGTGTCGTTGGGTGCGAGACGAGAGATTTATTTTGCACCAGCGATTAAGACTACGGCGATGGGAGAGACGACATTGACTACGGTGAAACCAGATACTACCAATGTCACGAAGTTGTGGCTTGACTCTGGTAGTTTGTGTCTGATGGAAGCCGGGATGCAGGATACACATTTTCATCGAATTCCGAAGAGTTCGATTCAGAATTGTGGTCCTCGTGTGAGTTTGACGTTTCGAGGCTTATCGGTATGAAGGCAGAAAAGGTTGAGACAGTCGGGGATCTACGGAAATTGTTGGAGAAGTATGATTCCGGCGAAAAGATTTTTGTGAGTGTAGAAACCAGTCGGGATGAAGATGGTAATCCCTGGAGACAAAGCCAAGAGCTACTTGCAGTCGGCGGCTCGAATGGTTTGGTATGTCTCATGAGTGGGTTTATAAATCCCAAAGCAACGTTGAAAGAAACGTTCGGTTAGGTTTGTTGTGGCCTTGTCGTCTAGTGGGAGGACACCTGATTCTCAGTCAGAGAACGAGAGTTCGATTCTCTCCAGGGCTACCAAAAAAGTTTATACCGGGTTAGTTCAATGGTAGAACGTGGGTCTTTGAAACCCAAGACCGTGGATCGATACCACGCCCCGGTGCCAATTTTGAAAGAGGAAACATGTTTTTGAAACGTGAGCCGTACAGATTGTTTAACAGGTTGACGGAGAATTCTAGTGGAGCAGTTGTCAGTTGGAAGGCTCCGCTTTTGGCTTACTTCATCGGCAGTATGGGCGGCGGCGCTGGATACATTTTTCTGTATTTGTTGTTCGGTCCAATGAGTTGGTTGATGGCCATTTTTGTTTCGTCCCTCTCATCTGTATTGACCGTCTGGTTATTTTGGTATTTTGCTTGAAAACTAAAATGTGAGTGGCGGTCGAACCAAAGTAGTATGGATGATGTGGTGAAATCTTGATCCTACCTAAATAGGATTATGAAGCATCGTATTATTCAGTTGTTGAAAGAAGGACGTTCGTATCGAGAGATTGAAAAAGAATTGGGTTGTGCTCGATCTACGATTAGTTATCATGCACGCCGCCATGCTGAGAATCCGTCCATAGTCTTTATGGGTCGTGATGGCGCACAGCGATATGATTGGACTGCTGTACAAAAAGAGATTGATAGAGGAGCTTCTTTTCGGGAGTGTATTAACAAATTTGGGATGAATCCGGCATCATGGTATAAGTCGGTTGAGTGTGGTCGAATCGTACCGAATATTGAGGAACGATCAGTTTCATTGTTGAATGTTTTGGTAGAGGGATCGACATACAATCGAGGACACTTGAAAAATCGTTTGATCCGAGATGGTATACTGGCGAATGAGTGTAGTGATTGTGGCCAGCAGCCGGAATGGAACGGAAAAATGTTGGTGATGGTGCTTGACCATATCAATGGGGTGAAGGATGATAACAGACTGGACAATCTTCGGCTGTTATGTCCGAATTGCAACAGTCAAACAGAAACGTTTGCTGGTCGCAATGTGAAACGAGTTTAGTTATTCCCGGTTCGTCTAATGGCAGGACAGGGGCCTCTGAAGCCTCTAATCGGAGTTCGAGTCTCTGACCGGGAGCCAAAATTTATGAGACAATTCATGCTGTTCGGTGAGTTTGAAGGTGAGATTGTTCAAGAGGTTCAAGTTCTCGAGAAGTTAATGGTCGAGCTTGGATTATCACTTGAAGAAAAGTTCGTTGACGTTGATGACATGAAAGCCGCAATTGTTTTAGAGGCGGCAGGCTGGCCCAACAACAAAGTCGTTGATCGATGGTATGTTGAGTGTCAGAAATTGTTCAGACGTTGACCATTATGGTGCTTTTAGTGTAGCGGTAGCACAACAGGCTGTGAACCTGTTAGGGAGAGTTCGAGCCTCTCATAGCACCCCAAAATTTTGTTTGTTGATCCTGTTTCAGATGTGGTACGATTACCGTTATGAAGCAAATGTACAAGTACACCACGCCGAGTGATGTCTATAACGTGTGGTTGGAAAAACAAAAATATGCCAACGGTCGAGTGGCGTTAGTATTGATGGATGCGGAGGGGCAGGTTGCCAGCGCCACGGTAAACTTGCCCGAACATGACATTCAGGCTAATGAAGTTATTATAAAGACCTGGAGCGAAAACGCAACCATGTTGGATTTTTTGATTCGTAACAGGATTTGTGCCGACACCGGACGTGAGATTACAACCGGCTTCGTCAAGGCCCGAGTCTGTAAACTTTTGATCTGAAAAGAAAGGACAACAACAGTGCCATCGTACAAAGAAATCATGAATAAGATCCGGCAGTCCAAAAATCGGATTGCCAATCTTAAAGAAGACGTTGCATTCGAGGAAAAGAACCACGAAGGTTTGATTCTCGAATTGAGTGCTCATGTCTCAAAAGAAGCTGGTGTGAACATCGGAAAGAAGCCGACCAATCCTGATTACAATTTGGAAGCAGTGACCGAGCGAATGATGTCACTCCGTAAAGTGAATTCGTCGTTCAATACCATTGCACGAATTCTAAATCATGATGGATTCAAGACCCGGTTCAATCAAGAATTTACGGCGACCAACGTTCGACAGCTTTATACGACTGCCTGTGCGAAGCAGATCGACACCGCCCCGTTGATGATGAAGGCAACGGGATAGAAAGGTTATGAGAGGGTTCGTCTAAATGGACAGGACGCCTAGCCCGGTTTGATCACCGATGGAAATGTGGGTTCAACTCCCGCACCCGCTCACTTATAAATGACCAATTCTGAAATTTGGATGTTTCTCGCAGGATCGGCTGTCGTCGGCCTGTTAATTGGATGGTTTTTGCCAAATGAAGAACGACGCAAGTTCAACGCTCAGATGAAAGCATTCAAACAGGATCAAGCCATAAGAGATGCACGAATTTCGGAATATCTAAAGTCACTAAAATAATGCAACAGTTCCCTTCCATCGACGGCAGCGCTAAGGCACCATTGGGAAAGCCTTGCATTGCTTTTTACAAGTACGATGGAAGCAACTTGCGTTGGGAATGGTCGCCGAAACAAGGCTGGCATAAGTACGGCACCAAGCATCAGTTGTTCGATGAGTCTGATCCGTTGTATGCCAAAGCAATTCCAATTTTCAAAGACACATTGGGCGATGAGATCGTGCGTCGGGTGAAACATTTGGAGCGAGGCATCCAACGCATCACAGTTTTCACAGAATTTTTCGGCCCCAACAGTTTTGCCGGTCAACATGATCCTAACGATTTGATGGAACTTCGTCTGATCGATGCATTCTTGTTCAAACGTGGTTTCATGGCCCCTAGAACATTCCTGAAGACGTTCGGTGACATGCCCCAAGCTGCACAGGTAGTCTACGAAGGCAACCTCAACAAGCAGTTCATTGACGATGTGCGAAAAGGGGTGTATCCTGTATGGGAAGGCGTCGTGGCAAAGGGTGATGGTTTCCAGGTGAAGATCAAAACTGATGCCTACTTCAAGAAGCTAAATGAAGTTTACGGCACAGAGTATCGTAACTATTGGGAATGATGTTTCTAAAGAACTGGCCTTCGGTGAAAATTACTGAAGTGATCAGACCGGCGCTAAATGGTTATCCTAACGTGGTGCGAGGCGAGTGTGGACATACCATCCTGACCAATCGAACGACGACGGTAAGATGCCTGGAATGCTATACTAAACAAGAGGACAAATGACTGGACGAAACAAAGCAAGACCGTGTGTTATTGGCTGCGGTAAAGTAACCCGGCACATGGAAAACGGGCAATATTACTGCAAGAATCATCGGAAGGAACCAATTAAGGGAAGGAAAGCATGAGCGAGAACATTGTAGAATTGACTGACGCAAATTTTGAGGAAGAAGTACTGAAGTCTGAGTTACCCGTCCTGGTGGATTTTTGGGCACCCTGGTGTGGTCCGTGTGTGAAGCTGACGCCAGTTTTGGAAATCGTAGCGAACGATATTGCCGGTGCAGTGAAAGTTGGTAAATTGAACATTGACGAAAATCCAATCCAGACCGAGCAGTTCAAAATCCGGTCCATTCCCGCCTTGGCTCTGTTCAAAGGCGGGGTTGAAGTTTCACGATATGACGGTCCAAGAACACCGACCGATCTTTTGAAGTATTTGGCAACCCCAATAAATGGATAAACTGATTTTCGATACATTACGGACGTGGATGGTAGCAAAGAAAGCTGCCAGTGTGAATGCACGTCTGATTACTGAATCGAATTTCAAAGATAGTGTGATGAAAGAGTGTGCCGAGCGCATGAAGACGTTAGGACGTGCTGAACAGGACTTGTATGACCTAGAGGACCGAAAGGATCTTCCAGCGCCTCTGACGACGTTTCTACGCTCTCGGCATGATATGGGCTGTACTTTATGCATGTACAGTAGTTTCATGCCGAGTCATCTTGAATGTTCTCGCAAAATCGAACATTACTTTAGATCTCAAGAAGAGCTTCTTATCTACGCCTCAATGTTGACAGAATAGGAATATGTGGTGTGATAAATTCATGTCACACACATCCATTTTCCTTGGCGGTACTGTCGGATCTACCACATGGCGGTCCACTTTCATTGATGATCTTGTAGCTGCTGGTGTTCCGGCAGAATCCCTTTATAATCCTGTAGTTCCTGATTGGACACCGGAATGTCAAGTCGCAGAAGATCAGGCAAAACGTGAGGCGCAATATAACCTCTTTTACATCTGCTCTCCGAACCCCGGCGATGCGACACATGTTTCTGTCTACAGCATTGTCGAGGCTGTGATGGGCTTGTACGATAAGCCAAGTACTACTGTGATTGTGTTCGACAACAGAGAGTACAGCGGCCATCTCTTAAAAGCTCTGAAGAAGACTGAAAAGGATCTTCGTGAAAGGTTTCCGACTGCGAACATTTTCTCTTCGTATGAAGAAGCTGTAAGTTATTTTTCTGCACGCCTGGGTAAGCATGTTGCAGTTTTAGCTTAGTCTAAATCCAAGCATGAAAGTAATTTTCCGATTTCCAGCAGTCAACAAGAAACAGATCATTGATGCACTTGAAATTGGAGCCATGCAGTTTTTCAATTGGGGTCTTTGTACAATCTCATGGAGAGCCGTCGCACAGGCTAACGTTCTGGCGGCTATCATCACAGATACAACACTGGCCTCATTGACATTTTTTGTGATCAAGAAAATGATGAAAGGCAAAGATGAGGACACTTTTATTCAATGGATCGGTTATACTGCCGGTGGTGTTCTTGGTACGGTGACCGGCATCTATTCGTCTTTGTTCTTTCTCGGAAAATAATACTTGACACTGTGACTGGGTGTGGTATTCTAAATAAGTCAGAGTGAGCCGCCTGGGTTTCTGTTCTCTTTCTGCAAAAAAGGCGATGTGGTTCGATTCCATACCGCAGTCAGTAGTAATATTGATTGCGTCCGGGCGGTAGTTACAAGCGGAGACCTACATATTTGTTCGCTCTACACAATTTTTGCGTGTATAGATAGTAAAGCAGTGATGAGCCGAAGATGTTGGTTATCAGCGTTCTTTTAAGATGCCAGGAAAACCCGACATTGAAAAATTTGTTCATTGCGAAAGTTTTTGCGGTATAGTTCAGCCCGGTAGAACGCTTGCCTCATAAGCAAGAAGTCGATGGATCGAAGCCATCTGCCGCAACCAGAATGCCTCATAAGTGTAAGATCAAACAGAAAGAGAGTGCTCATCGGCATTATTTGAATAACAAAGCCAAGTTAAAAGCTAGGGCATTGATTCATAATCGTGCTACGAAAGAGCGTCTTCTGTTGTTGGTTAGAACTTTGAAAGAGGCGAGTGGATGCGTAGAATGTGGGATCAAGGATTTTAGAGTTCTTGATTTTCATCATTTGCGTGATAAAGTAGCAAACGTGGCCGATGCGGTTCGTAAATGTTGGAGCGAAGCTAGGGTACGTGCTGAGATTGCAAAATGTGAAGTTCTGTGTGCCAATTGCCACAGGATAGAAACATATGAGAATTTCCTGCCGGAAAAACGGCATTCCGTAGCGTTGCAGTTGTTCGTAGATGCGAACCGAGCTTTACGGTGACTGATGATCCTCAGTGCGGAATCTATGCATGGGTTTCGTACCATAATGACTGAAGGCGAGAGGACGTAGGCAGGAATACAAGTTTACCGTAGAGCGCAGTATGCTCCGGTTTCGATTTGCGGGTGAGTGGAACGGACAACCATTCAAGACTCATAACCTTGAGATACTAGGTTCGACTCCTAGATCCGCTACCAATTTTAGTCGGTTAGCTCAGTTGGTTAGAGCAACTCCTTTACACGGAGAAGGCCCTCGGTTCGAGTCCGAGACTGACTACCAGATTTTCTCCTGTAGTTTAAGCTAGAACGATGGCTAAAAAGTCGTGCGAACGGTAATATGGAGCCAGAAGTGAAGGAAGATCCTTTCGGGAGATAGAGTTTTGTTCGAGCCGTAGTTTAGGGTTATCATTCCAAACAGTAGGCCGCAGGTTCGAGTCCTGTCTTCCATCTAGGCGTGCGAACGTTAACGTTGGATGTAGCTCAGTTGGTAGAGCGACCGTCACAAATTTCCTTAGGCGATCATTTGTTCGGACAATAAATTTGAATGGCACTGTACGAATACGTTTGTGAAAAGTGCGGAGAAATATTTGAAGTTCGACAACGAATGGATGATGCACCGCTTGACAGACATGAGTGCGGTGGTAAGCTGGAGAAGTTGATGTCGCCTGTTGCGATTCACTTCAAAGGATCGGGGTTCTACGAGACCGATTATAAAAACAAGTAGAAGAGTTTAGTGTGAGCCGTTGATTGGTAGGTTATCTATTGGTTTGGAACGTCATTATCCGCAAGGGTAATGAAAGAGTGGGGTCGAATCCTCACCGCTCGTAAAGGTCTCGGCCTGGGCGAAGTTCAGCAAAACTTGAAAAGAGTGAGCATTCCCTACTGTCGCCATTTGTTCGCACCAAAATTTTCGTGAGCCGTTTGTTGTCCGTTATCGTCTATAAAACGAGCGATGTGGGTTCGAGTCCCGCTGCTGGGTAAAACTAGTATCGTCTAATGGTTAAGATGCTAAACCTCGGATGGCGCTTATTTGTTCACGATTCAAGTTTGATTCGAGCCGTTCGTGATGGGTTATCGCCTATTAAGCGGGTGGTTATGGGTTCGAGTCCCATCGTCCTCCCAAAATTATTATGGAGGACGTAGCTCAATGGTAGAGCACCTAACAACATCCATTGCTCCCATTTGTTCGGATCAAAAATTTCTCGACTCCTGAGTGTATGGAATCGGTTCGCCGACAACTCCATTTGAGGAGAATCCGGCTGGCAGACCTGGGTTAAAAAGTCTGTCACGAACGTCTCTCGAAAGAGTAATCTGTTAGAGTAATCGAAACAGGCTAAAACGTTCCCGCTTGTGGACGGGGCAGCAAAGTCATCGTAAGATGGTCGGATGCTTCCACTAAAATTTATTCTTTATCGAGTAGCTGACAGTCAGTTCCCCGGCCTTAATTGGTTCGGCAAGTATCGTGACATACTGTGAAAGAATAGCGTAGCCTGCACGAGACGTAGGCTGACCAACCGGGAAAGTTTAGCGGTTGACTTTGGCAGGATTGGAAACAGTAGAATCCTGCGGCCATCAAAAGGGGGTGTTTTCGCAGCACCCCTTTACAACTCAACAAAAATACAGTATCATCAAAGCATGTTGACACACCAAGTAACTCTTGACGAGCCAGAGATCAAATTAGCAATTAAACAATATCTAATCCGCAAAAATCTTAAGTGTGACATCAAAGATATTGATTTCTCTCTTCCAGAGGTAGAACATGGTGGCATCGTTTTTGTTCGTGCAATGGCAACGGTCGAACAATGCTCATACGAGCCAAACAACACTTGGGGATCGGGACGAGATTAAAAGGACATTATGAAACTTGCAGAAGCATTGCTCGAAAAGAAAGCCTTGGGCGCACGTATTACAGACCTGAACCGTCGTTTTTCAGAAGCAGCATTAGTTGAAGAACCAACGATTGGTCTCGGGCTACCCGGTCTTGTAGCCGATGACGATGAAAGAGAAGACGCTGCTGCACTGTTAATCTCTCTTCATAGTGCATTTCATCGTTGGGAAGCACTGACGGTTTCCATCAACACTTCCAACAATTCTACGATGGTCGGCGAACGAACCATGATGCAGGCGCTTGCTCATCGTGATGCCTTGAAATCGCAGATCCAACATTTTGCAAATATCAAAGAGCAAATTCGTGGGCGTAATCAGTCTCGCCGCATGTACGGTGAGAACGCTCCGAAAATGCTCGTGGCTCCTGGTGTCAGCTTGGCCTATTTTACCAAGCTCGTCGATGACCTGAGTCAAGAACTTCGTCTGCTCGATACGTCGATTCAAGCGGCAAACTGGGCATTCGATTTGGTGGAGTAATATCCATCGCTGTGGGCGTAGCCGGGTGACTAATAGCATCCGGCCACGTTATAAACTATGACTGCAAAAGAAGCTGCCGCCGCAACCAAAAAAGCCAATCAACTCGCCTGGGAAAAGAGTGAGGCCGACCGGATCAGGCGGGAAGAAGAAACCAAAAAATTTCAATTGGACTTGAAAGACAAGTATCCAAAAGAGATGGTCGAAAAGATTCACAAGAAAATTGAAGAAGCTGCCAGCAAAGGTCTTCAATCTTTAGAAGTCTCTCCTGATTGGTGGAAAGATGATAATGGACGGGTTGTCACTACTGCCGCTAGACAACTACTAGAAAACGAAGGGTATCATGTGGCCCTTATTTCCAAATACTATCCAGAATATAAGGACACTGCCGCCAGTTGTGGTGAAGGTGACTACTCTCATGCTGCCTACACCGAATGGACTTTATTAATCAAGTGGTAAAGGTCTAAATAATTACACTTAATGGCATATCAACCAAGAACCCCACGACCAAAAATCAAAGATAACGTAAACGAAGGTATCCGGTTTCCTGAAGTTCGGACAATCTTCCCAGATGGCTCCAACGTCATCCTTCCAACCAATCAAGCAATCCAACGAGCCAGAGCACTCAACCTTGATCTCATCTGCATTTCTCCAACTGCCAAGCCGCCCGTCGCCAAAGTTATGGACCACGGTAAGTATTTGTTTGAAGAGAAAAAGAAAAAACAAGAAGCAAAGCGTCACCAACACGTCACCGTCATCAAAGAACTGAAGTTCCGGCCAAACACTGACGATCACGATTACGATTTCAAAAAGAAACATGCAATTGAATTCCTGAAAGACGGCAACAAAGTCCGAGCCGTCGTTCAGTTCCGTGGCCGAGAGATCGCTCATACCAACATTGGATACGATCTTCTCAAACGTCTCATTGCCGACCTGGAGCCATTTGGAAAGCCTGAATCGATTCCACGTCAAGATGGCAAACTCGCTGTCGCTCTGATTGCGCCTGTCAAACAATCGTGATAGAATGATTTCATGATTGAAGAATTCATGAAGAGGAATTCGGTTCCTTGGTGGTCTATTCCAGTAGCTTTCGGCGTGGGTGGTTTGTTAACATTGACCATAGCAGTATTACTGGTTTATGCAGGTGGTTGTCAATGACTTACAAATCTCTCGCCAAGCAGATTCGTACCAAAGAAATTCTCAAGCAAAAACTTACTAGGGAATTGAACGCCGAGATCGAAGCTCTTAAGGCTGAGTGTACGCACAAAGTTGTTGTTACTCTACACTCCTACTACGGTGGTTCGTATTCCTGGGACAACGACGACTGGCATCCTGAAACTCGTATGTGTCTGGTCTGTGGTAAAATTGAATCGGTCAATAAGAAACCAGTCGAAGGCGATTTCAAGATCCTTCACAATCCGATCAAGCGAATGGAAATCAGCAAAGGGTTTTACGAAACGCCTCTTGGACATCCTCTGTTGGTTACGCCACTCAAAGATACATTGGACTTTATTGCCAAAAATGGATACTAAATCAACTTTCAATCAGACCTTTCTTTCGGCCTGTCCCGTCTGTCAGTGCGAATCTACAAATTTCCCGGCGACCTGTCCCTATTGCAATATCGACATGATTGAAAAATCTCAGGACCCACTATGATCTGGCTCGTACAAAATGCAATGTTTGGTGACGAATTTGGGATCGACCAATTCACAGCCGCTATCGATGCAACTGGCGACCGCCGTATCCAACTCGACTATGTGTTCTGGGAATCCACGATTGATCTCAAGCTCACCGACACTGTACCAAGCGAACTGATTCCTTTTGGTACACGATCCTTCGTCGCCTATGCAATGAAACAAGGATGGAAAGTGTTCTGGGACAAAAGTTACGAATACTCCAGCCTGCTTGCTCTTGGCGAAGAATTCATCAACTACGACATGACGGTTGGTCCGCTCGACAAGTTGGTGGTTCCAGACCAAGGCAAAATTTATATTCGTGAAGCTGCCGGATTTAACATCATCAAAGGCAAAGTTATCAACGCCTATGCATGGCCGGATTGGGTTCGTGGTTTTACAGAAGATCGAGAAAACGATTCTAATCCACATCATCACGACTGGCATCCGATCAATGGCGATTCTCTGTTCGTCACTGCGCCGGTCAAAACGATCACTGATGAATGGCGAGTCTGGGTCATTAACGGTGAAGTAGTCTCAGCTTCCCAATACGTCCGCAATGGTGACATTCAGTATTCCAATGCCGACGAGAATTGGTACGTCACCAGCTACGCCCAACGCATGGTAGAAAAGTTCCCCTTCGCTACTGACAGCTACGTCATTGACATTTTTAAGACTGACAAAGGACTCAAAGTCGGCGAAATCAACTGTCTGCATTGTTCCGGTTGGTATCACGTCAATCCTCAGAAAGTAGTACACGCTCTTTCTAAATAGGCGTGTGGCACTCAAACAAAAAGACAAAGTAGTCAACGAAGGCAATCTAGCAGAAGGTGTGCTTGGTGCCGCCATCGTAGCCAAACTCATTCTCCGTAAGCCAAACGGTCAAATCGGCAAAGTCACGTCTTCAGATGTCATGAAAGCTCTGAAGGTCATGCAGAAGGCTCCTCTCACACCAAAAGGCAGCACCAAGTCTCAAGTTAAAATGGACATGGGCGGTACAGCTAAAGACAAAATCGTCTTCCTGCTGAATCTTGGTAAACGCATGATGGCCGACTTAAGAGCATTGGACCTGAAACTCCTGGCTCGTGTCGGTGATGCTGCTGCTTCTTATGTCAACTCTCCTCGTATTGAAGCTCTGGCCGAAGCGATGTATCAGAACAACATCGACAACAAACTTGAGATTGATGTTGATGGAATTTCAAACAACACTGGAACCAAAGCCGATATTACCGTAAAAACTGACAAGTACATCTTCGAGAAAATTTCATTGAAAGCCGGTGCCAAGAAATCAGGAAAGACACTGGGACAAGTTGGCGGTAATTCTTGGTCTTCGGTTTTACGCCTGTTCAATGAAGGATACAACGAACGAACTAAGTCGAAGGATGTCGGCCTGATGCTTCCCCTGGCGACCAAGACCAATGAAGATCGGTACATGAAATTGATCACCGAAAGTCCGACACATGGAACCGTAGCGAAAGCCGTTGGATGGGCGTATCAGACAGCGGAAAAATTGTTCAATTCGTCGCCAGCCGGGAAGTTGTCACAGTCGGTGTATAAATTCTTGCAGACTCATTCGACAAAGGGTGATTCAGACATCAAGATCGTCATGTTGCACTTGGGGCAGCATCGGACTTTGGACCCTTTGAAATTGGAAGATGCATTGAAAAAAGTGAAAATGCGTGCCGTCGTTCGTACCGATACGCAATGGCCGGTCTTCATTGTGTTCGATGCTTTTTACAATTTGAATGTGAAGGCTGAAACTGGAATTTCGATGCCATCTTCTATACCGTTGGTGCCGACGACAGTTTATCATCCGGCAGTGCTGTTTGCGATTCGACCAAAAAAGATCGGTCCCGAAGACGCTGGATACGTGGCTCATTTAGTGGAGGGCGGTCCTAGGTTCGACAGTTTGCTTGAAGAAAAAAATGAAAGAATACAAACCGTGTAAACAATACAGACCGAAAAAACCACTAGAAACGTTTGATGGACATGCGTGTGTGAAGTGTGGTGCCACAACTCGATATGTAAGCACAAAAAAGTGTGTGGCGTGCCGACGAGCAACGAAACAAACGCCTAGACATAAAAGTTACCTTGCACATTGGCGTAAGGTAAACGGTCCAAAATCTAGACGAATGCATAAGTATGGAATTACACCAGAAACTTTCGATTTGATATTTGCAGAACAAGGTGGCTGCTGTGCAATTTGTAAGGTGGTATTGGATCGAGTCACTAGGAAAACGATTCCTAATGTGGATCATTCTCACGTAACTAACAAGGTCAGAGGGATTTTGTGTCTAACATGTAATGTATTGTTGGGGAATGTTCAAGATGATCCCAAGATTTTAAAAGAAGCAATATTGTATTTGGAGAAACAACAATCATGAGCCAAAATAGACACTGGAGAAATGGAGTGCATCGCCGCCGCTGGACGTGCCCGAAGCACAAAGAAGGAATTCGTAAGACCGTCGTCGGAAAACCATGCCCGACTTGTGGAGCGACATCGGAATCCATTGCCGCTGAACGGGACGCTAGACAGAACGAAAAAGGTGTGCTAGAGTAGTTTCGTGGAGGTCGGGCTTAAAGGCGAACGATCCGTCGAAGTGATGCTACGACGTAAACCAAGCGTGACAAATTACATACTCGAACATATGACCGTATTGCGTATTGTGTAACGTGTATTGTGTATCCCCGCAAGGGTCGTATGGCGTAAAACGTAATACCCGATCATTGATTTCTGGTCGGCCTTCACGAAAGTACTTGACAAAGTTTTTGAAATTATGTAAAGATGTTGGTGACCGAACTTCAAAAACAAAAGGAACACAATGCTAGAATTTTTCCGACTCGAAAATTTGATTCTGCCTGCAAATCAGATCAAGTCCGTCACCACACCGCCCGATCCGAAGAATCCAAATGAATCCATCGTCCGTGTCGCCATTCTCGCTCTGACCGACACTTTCGATTTTGACGGCCAAGCTGCTGCTCGTGTCTATGAGGAGCTTCAGGGCTTCGTTCCAGCACCCAAGCCGAACGCTCCCAGCAAGATCGTCGTGACCGTGAATGGCGCTTCCGTGAATCCCGTATCCCTCCTGCTTCCCGGCGAAGAGGTCTCCAGCATCGTTACCATCGACGGCCAAGCCATTCCGACCGACTCCATCGAATGGGCCGATCTCGCAACCAACTTCGACGAAGGCATCGGCGTGGAATTGCGGTTGAGCACCGATCCGCAAGGCGAAACCCGCAAGTACATCCTCGAAAAGGCCAGTCAAGCATATGACGCTTTGGATGCCCTGGCTCCGCAGCAGCAAGTGGCGACGGCCTAACGGCTTCGTCATTCCGAAATCTCCGATCAAGGAAAACACATGACCTCCACAAACAAATTCGCTATCGCAACACTCATGGCGCTTGTGTTTCTGAGCACCGCCTGCACGACTTACGTTCAACAGCCGGTCGCACAAGGACAAGGTGCTCCGGTCTACGATCCCGGTTACAATCCCGACAACGTGATCGCCGATGCAATTTTGACGGCGGCGATTCTGAATGGCGTCAACGGTTACTACGGTCCCGGCCACGTCTTCTATCCCTCGGTGATGTACGGTGGCGTTCCTGGTTACTATGTCGGCGGCGTGTTCCACACTTCGACCACATATCGCACAACCATCGTTAACAATTACCAGCATGATCGCATCGTTCCGCCTGCACAGCGCACGGTGGTCGTTGCGAATGCGCCTTCCAAGCCTCTGTACACTGCGCCTGTGAAAGACGGCAAACCCCAATTCGGACAGCAAGCCGGTGGAATGACTCGTGGTCCTGCGACAGTCGTGAATAACACCACGGTGAACAACACGACCACAAAGCCTCAGTTCGGTTCTCAAGCCGGTGGAATGACTCGTGGTCCTGCGTCATCGCAGCCGACTGGCAAGCCGCAGCTTGGCTCTCAAAGTGGCGGTATGACACGCAGCCCATCGACACCATCACCGTCGAGATCGCCTGCCTCATCCAGTTCGTCTCGCAGCAGCCGAAAGTAGTTTTATGTGGGAAGCACTTCGTCATTGGGAACATGTAAAGGTTGATTGGCAATTCGATCATCCGTTCTTCTCGACGGTGCTTCCCATTTTTGTATGACGGTCTATGCGTATTTTTATTCAGGAAGAGATAATGCCACAATTAAATCGTCAGTATGTTACCATTAGCCCTCGTCGTGGACCGTCTCTCAAAAAGAGATTGGAACAATGGCTTTGGACTCTTGGTACATTGGTACTTGCATTAGTTCCTACTTGGATCTGGTTGATCGTCTATAAAATTCTTGATCCATCCAACTTCATCGAAAAGTTTTTGGTCTTCGGTGCTGGCGTCTGGATCGGTGGTGGCATTCAAGTTTTTGCGTTGATTGCCTGGGCGGTCTTTTTGGTTTCTATGGTGTGGGACTGATGGCTGGATCGCCTTTCACAGAACAAGACATAAGAAACGTTCGCATCATTGGATGGTCCGGTCTGGTAATTTGTTGTGTCGTTGTTCTGGTTTTTGCTTTGGTGAATCTTCTCAGTAATCATCCTTCTACCAGCAAGCATGACATCGAGGCCGACCTGTACCGGCAGCATTTTGAAGAAGAGATCAAGACGTGTACAGCAAAAGGTGGCGTGCCTATTCGTGACCTGTTTGGTGTTAAGCTCAAAGATTGTAAATTTCCTCCAGGAGTCGCAACAAAATGACCGAAGAGAAGACCAGTTTTGATTTTACGACCAACTGCGCCGAATTGGAACAAGCCGCCGAATACCAAGGTGATTTGACCGTCGAAGAGATGGAGCGTGCGATGCGAAACTTTTGCTCCCAATGCGGCCAGAAGTACACCGACTGGGCGTGTGGGTTCGGGCACGGCTCTATGAGAATGGTGCGCCAGCGAATTCTCAATGCTATGAAAAAGAATTCTGAAAAGACCTCTTGACAGGATTCCAAAAGACTGCTAGTATAAATAGTGTCAGATCATTAAAGATCGACTGGGAAACAAGAAAATGAAAAACGTACTCTTATCAACGCCAAGCTCATCGCCACTTACTGTGGTAGGTTTGCCGTTGTCCCCGTCGAGCCTACCTAGTTTGCTGTCGTAACTCTCCCTGAGTTGCTTCGAGACAGCTAAATCAAAACAGTAAAAATATCGTTTCGTGTGTGTCTGTAGTGACAGCGTACACCATGAACAAATTCCAGTGTGTGGTGAAATCTGGTATCACTTGCCGTTTGGGGCGGTAAATTCTCAGTTCAAATCTGAGCACGCTGACCAAGTTTCAGTCTATGGGGAAAGAGTATCCTTCCTGATTTGGATTCAGGGGTTCTTCGTGCGAATCGAAGTAGGCTGACATCAAGCGTCGAGCGAAGTGTGCTCCGCTTATCGAAGCTAGAGGGATTGTAGGTATGACCTGTATTGTGGACTGGGCAACCTTCATTTTAGCCGAGTGGCGGAATGGCATACGCAGCCGTCTCAGAAGCGGTTCCCGCAAGGGTTGAGGGTTCGAGTCCCTCCTTGGCTACACAGTTTGATGTAGGCCGTCTAATAAGCGGCGTGAGGCATTTCATCAGGATAACTCTGATGGGATCGAAGAGAGGCGAAGACTGCATTTATGTCGTCATTACCCGAAGCCAATGAGTTTGAGTACGAGCCGTAGGTAGTTGGTTATCAGGCACCGCCGTCCCTCTGGGGCGTCCTGGTTCAAGTCCAGGGCACTCGACATGCGAAAGCAGAATTTTCGAGTGTTGGCGGAATGGTAGACGCAGCGGTATTAATCCGACTATTCGATTATTTGTTCGTACTCATTTAAATTTGTTCTTACGGCGGCTCAGAGTAACGACCGTAAGCAGGGTAGCTGTACTGATGTGTCAGAATAGTCGAGTGGAGTGAAAAGCTCCCACAAGTTTATTGCCGGGTGGCGGAATTTGGCAGACGCACAACGTTGAGATCGTCGGCCCGTAAGGGAGAGTCCCATCCTGGCAACCAAAGTTTGAAAGGAAGTTGTATGACTGATAACAATTATTATTGTACGCATCCGAGTGGGTGTGGTCATGAGGGTACAGTCGAGTTACATCCCTGCCCATTTGACGAAGAAATTCATCCCAACTCTGTGACGATGTGTAATTGTTGTCCTGATTGTGAACGCAGTTGTGCATACGACATTTAACGAGTTTAGAGGGTACGGGCGCTTGGTGTGCCAACGGTCTTGAAAACCGTCGCTCCGGTGATGAGCCGGATGGGATTTCGATTATTCTACCCTCTGCCATTTTTATGTTGGTTATGAAATCAGTAAGGGACCGTCGTTGGGATAGATTTCTACCCGAACGGTCTACCAACATTCCGAGTTAAATCCTGATGTAGGCATAAAGGAATGCCGCCAGCAAACACGGTGCTGGAGAATCATGGTGGGTCTTAGGACAGCACCGCCCATGCTCAGGTCCATTTTCAGGAAGAAGGGGAGTCTGGTTGCCCCACTCCATTCGGATTGGAGAAATTCGTGAGTTCAAATCTCACCTTCCTGACATTAGCGGTTGAGCCATTGCTCCCGCACATTTTTCGCCGAGTGGTGAAACGGCAGACACGCTAGGTTGAGGGCCTAGTGTCCGCAAGGACGTGACGGTTCAAATCCGTCCTCGGCGACCATATTTGACATCTGAAATTAGGTGTCTAAATGCTGATATGAATACATGTCAGCATTGTGGGAGGATCATATCAACAGGAAAAGCGAAAACGTGTCAACCATGTTACCACACACGTAATCGTAAATATTCTTTTGATGAATTGAGTAGAGCAATTTCTGGCAATCAAACGTGGCGTGAAGTTTGCTTAGTTTTGGGAGTGCAGGTGTGTGGTTCTCGGTATACCTATCTTCGAGGGCGTGCTAAATTTTTTGGGATTTCTTTTGAACATCTAGATGCGGCGCTTATTAAGTCACTGGGTGCGAAGAGAAAATATACAAAGGAATATTTGGTTCCATTGGTAGCTGCATCACAGACATGGTTAGAATTGTGTACGTTGGTTAAGATCCAGCCAGGAAATAACAATTTTAACAAATTGCGTCGTAGAGTTATAGAACTGGGGGTAGAACATTCTCATTTTATTGAGAAACCGCCGTATAAACGAAAAGCAATTACAGAATATTTGTGTATTGGTTCCACAATAAGTTCAGCGGCTTTGCGAGAACGTTTGATACAAGAAGGTATCAAGCAAAGAAAATGTGAGGATTGTGGAATTAGTGACTGGAGAGGATATCCGGCTCCGCTTGAGTTGGATCATATTGATAGTAATCCTATGAATAATGAACTTGAGAATCTTAGGATTCGCTGTTCAAATTGTCATGGAGTAAAAACTCGTTGGCTCCGGTCTGAAGCGGCATTGGAGAGAAAGTTGGGTGAAGTACACGAAAAGCTATTTGACGATTCGGAGGCAGACGAATATGACGATACAGACGTATGTGAAGAAGAACTATGGCAAGTTGCCGAAGAGCACCTTTATTGATCATGGTTCTGAAAAAGAGTTGGTCATCGTAGAAGAGATCAACAATTGGGACGAGGGTTACGGCCACCATTGCTATGAAGGCATTGGTGTAGATGCTGAAGGAATGGTTTTTTCGTGCCACTCAGGTGGATGCTCATGTAATTGTGATGTGAGCTTCGGTGAATCTATGACGGATTTGTCGAATTTGAAGTGGCAGGATATCGAGTTCGAGAGGCTTCGAGTAGATTTTTCGAGCTACGATTAATGATTTTGGCCCTGTGGGGGAACAGCAGACCCGCTGGTCTTAGAAACCAGTGTCGAAAGACGTGAGAGTGCGAATCTCTCCGGGGCCACCAAAATTTTGAAGAGGAAGTATGCAAGCAATAGTATTTGACAGGACGAAGGAAATACATCTAAACGATTATCCCGGCAATGGATTTTCTTGTTGCTTTGGATGTAGTTGTGAGCGTCATGATTTTCGAGGGAAGCCGGTTTCGTTGAATGAAATTCTTGACGTGTTGAATGGAAAATTTGGTCCTGGGTACTTTAGCATACGGAAAGGATAATGCCTGAGTGGGAAACGGTTGAAGAATATTGGGCGCTGTTGTGCGTTCGGTGTGGACATCGGAATGACGAGCATCGAATGTGTTGTATGTGTGGCTCGTGCGATCTTCCCTGCTTGATTGATGGCTGTGGATGTGTTAGATTTGATCCAGGAGATGATGTATGAAAACTTTGGGTGAAATCGCATATGACGCATTTGCAGCAGGCGTGGGATTGACCTGTCCGTGGTTAAGACTGTCGGATCAAAACAAAGCCGCCTGGGAAAGCGTAGCAGTGAAAGTTGTAGCTGCTGTGCGTACCGACGAGCACTAAAAAGTTTGGGCGAGTGGCGGAATGGCAGACGCAGTGGCCTCAAAAGCCACCGTCCGTAAGGACATGTGGGTTCGACTCCCACCTTGCCCACCAAATTTTATGAAAGTCACAGTTGATTTTGAAGAGCGTGAAGCTGGCGTGTTGATGGGTCTGGCGGTTGATAAAGAATTGTCGCCGCAACGTGTGATCATCAGTGCGCTTCGTGTGTATCAGTTGGTCGAAATGAAAATGGCTGCTGATCCCGAATGGATGCAAAAGAATTTGATGGGTCCACGAATGGATAAATTGTCACCATTCGAGATCATCAAATAACATGGCCGAGTGGGGGAACTGGCAGACCCGGCGCACTTAAAATGCGTTGTCGAAAGACGTGACGGTTCGAGTCCGTCCTTGGCTACCAAAATTTATGAGAGAAGATGATGCAATTTTGTTGTTTTTCTGGACGATACTTTTGGTGTTGATCATCATTGCGCCGAAGCCGTGGAGAAGGTGAGATGAATCTTTTTCAGATGGGAAGTTTTCGGCTGACAAGTGGCATGGAAGCGTCGTACAAAATTGAATGTGATGCGCTAACTGACGATGATTGGACGTGTATTGCGTACCTGTTGTTTCAGAAGCTAGATCCATTTGGTTACTGTGAAGGTGTCCCGAGGGGTGGGTTGAAGTTGGCCGAGAAAATGCAAAAATATTGGACGCCGGGAAGTAGTACTGTACTGATTGTCGATGATGTCTGGACAACGGGCGGATCGATGAGACAATATGGTAGAGAAGTTCAAGAAAAATCACAGACGAATATTAGAGTGATCGGTGCAGTAGTTTTTGCTAGGTATCAGGTTGAACGTTGGGTGACTCCGTTGTTCCAGATGTAAAAGGAAAACAATTGAGAAAGTATTGTATCGACGCAAAGGGACAGGTAAATTGCCCGACCTGGGATCAATGTCATCATCGTGGAATTTGTTTGGCGACTCCGATGAACACCGAAGTGGAAATAAAGGAGGCTAGAATGAAAGCCTGTGATTGTCTACTTCTTGATTATGACGATCAGTCATCTTTCCCTAGCTTAGACACTAGATTGTGTGCGACATGCGGCAGGAAAGCTGGAGAGCACGCAGAATTCGTTGAGATGCTGGAGAATTTGAAACGAGAAGAAATTTTCCGTGTGGTGGCGATAGAGCTTGAAGATCCCGACGAAATCATCCAAATTACTCCGACCATGAGAATGAAGCGGAGCGAATTTGAATCGTTACGGAAGATCGCCATTGAAATTGGGAACCGGAAGCCGAGTCCACCGATGAGTAAGTCGGAGCTTCAGCAGAGCGAGTTTGAAACATTTAAGAGGATCGCTTTGGAGATTGAGACACGAAAGCAGGCAGAGAAAGAAATAAAGGAACAGATCGCCAGAGATTTTGACGAGGCGTTGCGAGCGAAAGAACAAGAAGTTTATACGGACATCTACCTGAATGGTGGTGGCATTATGTGGGAGTGAATATGACATTGAAAGAGAGAGTCCAACAGAACGTGACATTCCAGTATTTCCGAGAGGGAGAACTGTGGTACAAGACGGCAGACGGATTTGAATTCCCGGTCGCCGCTTCTGATACCGGCACAGGAATTTTTCGTGCTGAAGACAAGGGCATCTTTTTCATGCGTTGGATTCGGAAGCATATGGCGCTTGTGGACTCCTGGAAGAAACAGTTGAGTGAGCAGCGTATGGCCGAAGAATTGCTTAAGGAAGGTTGGTTCTTTGATGAACATTGTAACAAGTGGATTTGTCCTCCTGGCTGGGCGACTGAAGTAGGAAGTGGTTGGCCGATTGAAGGAACCGAAAAGGCTCATCAGCACATGACGTATCACAAGAATTTAAAGGTTCTAAATGAGGCTTGAAGAAGTTTACACAGATTGGGATGGTACAATCGTAGACAGTAAAGAAGTGTTTCTAGAGCCGGGACAAGTTTTTCGTAACAATGCTGAACCTTTGTTACCCGGTTATGCTCCTATCTACGAGGCACGATTAAATGGCATTCGGGGTTGGGTGCTGGAAAGTTTGGTGAAAGTGTGATGGCACAGCAACAATTTTTTAGACAATGTACGATGACCAAGGGGACGATCTCACAGATTGCGTGGATTCCCGAGCAGTTCGCTGTTCTCGATAAATACTTGCGTCTCAAGGATGAAGATGGCTGGCAAGTAAAGTCGGTCTTTGCAAATCGTATCGACGGTGCTTATTTGAAAGAGCACGAGCGGAACTATTTGACTCAACGAAAGGCATCAGACATTTGATGTACGCACTTGCATTTTTGGCGGCGGTCTTGTTTACGAGCATCGGAAGGGCCTGGGCGTTCCTTTCGTCGTTCAAATTTGCATTGTCTAGGCATGAAGATATTTTTCTTCGTGTGTACAGGTGGTGTATTCTGCATGGATGGGCGGTAGAAGTTGAACCGAACGACATGGGTATTCTGGGATCACAATGGATGTACCTGTTGAAGAAAGGTAGTAGACATGCTCAATGGGTCGATGAATCAAAGTTGTCGATCAAGATGAATTGGGCCGATTTTTTAGAGTTCATGTATTCTGTGAACAAAGAATTTGATTGAAAATACGGAAGGTTGACAGAGTGGCAATGTGCCGGTTTGCTAAACCGAGGCCAGCCCCAAAAAGGATGCGGAGGTTCGATCCCTCCACCTTCCGCCAAAATTTATGAAGAACGTCAAGCATCAAGTTTACGTCGTCTGGAACCATAGTATGAATCGTTGGCTTCATTGTAGTAGCTATCGTATGGTGCCGCTAGAAGACGCCAAAATCTTTTCCAAGAAGAATACGGCGTCGGCATGTGCAAATCGTTGGAAGAAGTGCAAAGTGGTTCCATGCACGTTGACAGTAAACCATGAAGATGTATAATACAGAGGGATGACAGAGTGGTAATGTGCCCCGTTGGAAGCGGGAGGCCATCTCCAAAAGGGATGCGTGGGTTCAATTCCGACTCCCTCTGCCAAAATAAAGGAAATTATGCGAATCGAGCGTTTGCCGAAGATGACTGCAAAGCAACGCAGTAAAATATTGAAGCAACTTGAAGCTATCGAAAAAATGAAGGTCAAGTTGACAGATGATTGTGACAAGCTCCGGGCGCTGGTTTCCGATTTGGAAGACATTCTAAATTCGATGGACGATGCGGTCGAGCATATTGATGATGGTATGCGCCTCATTGCTGACGGCGTGGACATAATGAGTCAATACCTATGATGTCATCTGAAGCCCTCAAGATGTTCGAGAAAGACGGCTGGGAGATTGACTGCGAAAGTCCGCTGGAAATCAGTTGTGGTTCGTCGAAAGCATCTGGTTGGGCAGCAGAGATTGTGATGGAATACTATGAAAACCGATGTAAAGGTAAGCACGCTCGACTGCGCTCTTTGCAAAAATCGCATAGTGGATTTCGCATGAAGATCGACTCCAAAGGCGTAAAGTATGTGCTTTGTGGCAGCGGCTCGAATGCGAAGCGAGTCAACATCGTTTTCATTGATCCGAAATCAAAGAATTCGTATCAGCCGGGGAAGTGGGTGGTAGATGGCAACAAGTCCTGAAAGCGTTCCGAAGTACAACAAAAAATTGGTCGATGATTTGGAACATTTCATCGATGCTTATTTATTGGATTATTCTGGTGGCAGTGGTAGCATTTCTATTCTTCTCAATAAGCAAGTTGGTGACGGTCTCAAAACAAACGACAAGGCCGAGCTTGCCAATCGGTATATGAAGGTCGGATGGAGTGATGCTCATTACAGCTACGCCCCTGAGCCTCGTCGGTCATATCTTCACGGTTGGTGTAACCATTATTGGATTCTCAAACACTAAATAGGTACATGAGAAGCTGGCTATTGAATGTCTGGAGAAATCTTGTTGTTAGTATCGATGATCTGATTGGGCGTTATCTTTATGTAATCCCGGCAGTAATGGCATCGGTTCTGATTTTCATTGTTGTTTTTCTTGTTATTTCGCTGTTCGTGGCTGCGGATGACATGGATCGAAGTATTAAATCGATTCCGAAAGTTGTCCAGGTAGAGATGGAAAAAACTCGTGAAACTTTGATCAAGGAAGGAAATACAAATCGTGATGTGATCATTGGTCAGCACGAGGCGACACGAGATGAGCTACAAAAGCGCATGGACGATGCTGAGTTAAAATTTCAAGAGACCAAAGCGGCTCTTGATCGACTTCAAAAAGGGCAGGCCGAAGCAAAGAAGAAATTGGAAAATCCGTCCCAAGCACCAGCAAAGCGCCAGAAGGTTTTAGGAATTTTTTAAATGGAAGGGCACACCGATGGGTGACGGGGACTCTCTCGAAAAGAGTCGTTCCGAAAGGGCTTGAGGGTTCGACTCCCTCTCCTTCCGCCAAATTTTATGGACAAGGATTACACTTATGCCGAATTGACATACGAGGAACATCGGAACACGTTTGCACAGGACGCTCCGGGTTGGTCGAACCTCTCACAATACCATCGGGACAAGTGGTATCAAATAACACTCCCGGCGTACAGTAAAGTTTTGAATATGTTTGTAGACGATCATAAGTAAAGAGGTCAAATGCAACAATACATTTCAGTCCCTCAGTTGATTCAGTTGAGTGAAGCATACGACCAAAAGAACGATACACACAGCGCCGACGATTTTGTACGATACGTTTTTGATTGGTTGTCGCCTTCACTAGATGATGATCAGCCGCACGGAAACTGCTAATGCAACAGAATCTTCATGACGAAGCCAAGCTCCATTTCAACGAACCAATTTTGATGGGTTTTGATTTGGGTCGCTGCATTGGATATGGCGAGACAGACGAAGATTGTTATCTCATCATCAAAGATCCGAGGCGAGGCGTCTATTGGCACACGTTCGTTGGTGGCTACACGTATCTGGATTGTCTAAAGCAACAGGGTATTACGATTCCGCTTCACCCGTCATATCCTGGTGAGATTTGGACGGACTTTTCTCGTCTGGACACTCTTTTGGAATTGAACGGTGCTCCGAAAGAACAAGAGTTTCTGGTGGATACGAGTCGGTGCAAATTGCTTGATCCACCCCTAATAACATTAGAAAATCTATAGGTTTTTCTAAAATCATTACCGGCGCTCCGTCTTCTTGGAATACACAAAGGTGTCCGTTGTCGCAATATTCGGTATGCATAACTAAATAGTCTCATCGACCGGAGTTTAAAAACAATTAGGAAATGACCGTAGCTCAACTTAGAAAAGAGTTACAGGTACTCCCGAAGGATGCGATTATAGTACTTGCGGTACAGATCCAAAGTACCACAGAGGATGACGATCACTATACCGTCGAAGAACCTGCCATGCACGTTTCGCTGCGTCCCGATCTCAAAGTGCAGATCGGTGATGTTCATAATTAGTTGCATCTAATAATCTAGATGTATCATTAGAATCTTGCATTTAGCGAAAAATTTCAGTTGACATTTTTTTGGATGAAGAGCTATAGTTGGGGAGCAGCCGATTTTCAAGCTGTTCAAAAGGAAAGCAACTATGGCAGAAGACTATAAGCAAGGTCGTGATACTGAGTTAGTGCTTCCTCCAGGCGTGTTTGCGTATGTCCAAGACAATACCAAGGGCAACATTAACACGTACTGTGGGCCGTACAAGTCGTCACTCAGCAACACCGATCAACTCGTAACGTACAATGCGGATTCAAAGAAATTCGTTCCCGCACGAGACCAAGCAACCGCAATCCAAACCGACATTCTGGTCCCGAAGGGCAGTTATGTGGTTCTGGAAAACCCTGCATCCACTGGTAAGCAGCCAGAAGCAGGCAAGACCGAAACAATGACCGTTGGCTCGCTCAAGATGGGCCAAATTGAAAACCTTCCTGGGCCGAAGTCGTTCGCACTGTGGCCGGGTCAAGTCGCAACTGTCATCAAAGGCCACCATCTTCGCAGTAATCAGTATTTGATGGTTAGGGTCTATGACGACGAAGCTGCAAAAGCAAATTGGGACAAGTCTGTCGTCAAGGGCGCAACCACTGACGATACGACTACAAACGTCGAAACCACCAATGTCTTGGGCATCAACAAAGACACTCTGGTAACCGGGCAACTCTTGGTTATCAAGGGAACTGCCGTTGCCTTTTATATCCCTCCTACCGGCGTCGAAGTTCTAACCGACGAAAACAGCAAGTACATTCGTGATGCTGTGACGCTCGAACGCCTTGAATACGCTATCTTGTTGGGTGAAAGCGGGAACAAGGAATACAAGATCGGTCCCGATGTAGTTTTCCCGACTCCCACTCAGCAATTCTATACCAAAGACGGCGCTCGCAAATTTCGTGCGGAAGAATTGCAGCCGACCACTGGTATGCACATCAAAGTCATTGCCGATTATGTCGAAGGCGGCGTGACCAATGAAGACGGCACCGTGACAGGCGGAACGAAGTACACCGCTGGTCAAGAACTTTTCATTACGGGCGAAGATCAACCGATTTATTATCCTCGTGAAGAGCATTCGACGATTATGTACGGCGGTTTCGCAAAGTCATTCGCCGTTGCAATTCCTGCCGGTGAAGGTCGTTATGTTCTGAATCGTGAGACCGGCGAAGTAAACCTTGTCGAAGGGCCGAGAATGTTCTTGCCCGACCCTCGTAAGGAAGTTGTAGTTCGTCGTGCGTTAAGCGACAGCGAATGTGAACTGTACTATCCTGGCAATGCAGAAGTTCTGGACATCAATCGTGAACTTCGTGACGCTAATCCTGGTAATTTCTACGGCAATGCTGGCGGCGCTGCTCCTGCGGCGGCTAGTTATCGTGGCCTGGAATCGGCCTTGGAAGACACACGTATGTCTACTCGGTCGTTCATGGCAGCTTCGTATTCCGATCCGGTTCGTGAAGCTGTTGGTAAGGGTCTCGCTGGCGATGTGATGAATCGTGGTACGAAGTACACGCCACCACGCACCATTACGCTCAACACCAAGTACGACGGTGCAGTTCGTATTTCACCGTGGTCTGGTTTTGCAGTTCAAGTCGTAAACAGCAAAGGTGACCGGCGCACTGTCGTTGGTCCACAGACTGTTCTTCTGCAATACGACGAAGGTCTGGAACGTCTGTCTTTGTCGAAGGGCAAGCCGAAGAACAATGACACTCGTATGCCTACGGCGTATCTGCGTTACATCTCGAATCCGGTGTCCGACATTATCAGCCTGAAGACTCAGGATTTGGTGAATGTCGATATCCAGGTTAAGTATCTTGTGCGGTTCGACGAAGCCGACAAGAACAAGTGGTTCTCTGTTGACAATTATGTCCAGTACATGGTTGATCATCTTCGCTCTCTGATTGGCAATGCTGTTCGCAACATCGGCGTCCAGGAATTTTACAGCAACGCAGCGAACATTCTGCGGGATACTGTCCTGGGCACGAAGGCAACCACCAGCGAACGGCCTCTCAAGCACTTCTCCGAAAACGGCATGACTGTCTACGATTTGGAATTGATCACGATTACGGTCAGAGACAATGAAGTGGCGAACATGCTTTCCAAGTCTCGCCAAGACATTCTTTCGGAAGCCATCGAACTTGAACGTACTCAAAACAAACTCACGCTCGTCAAGGGCAAAGAGAATGTTCAACGCCAGATTGAAACGGAATATTCAATCACAGCAGAGATGAAAGATAAGATCGCTGCTGATGCTGTTGCTCGTTCTGCTACTAACAATCGGGCACAAATCGAAGCTGAAAATGCTGCTTCTGTTCTCCGCAAGAAGGGCGAGCAAGATGCAGCCGAAATCGCCAAAATAACACAGGCGTTGTATCTGGAAACGACCAAAGCTGCTGACGAACACAAGCAGGCGGTCGCTCAACAAGAACTGGATCGTAAGATCAGTCTCTTGGTCGAAGAAGCCAAGGCAAGCGATGTACGCATGAAGTCTGTGCAACCGGCGCTGGTCGAAGCTCTGGTCGGAATGGCACAAGAAGGCATGTTCGAGAAGATTGCAGAGCATCTGGCTCCGTTGTCCATCGTTCGTGGCGAAAGCCTCTCCGGTACGCTCACTCAGATGTTCGCTGGAACCCCTCTCGAAGGCATGGTTTCCAACATTGCGAACCTCAGCAAAGTCAAAGCAGTATCGAAGTAGTTCCTTTCTTCGTTCTGGTTTGATCGAACGGGATGGTGTCGGAACCATCCCGTTTTGTATTTTGTGGTACAATAAATTGATGACCCAAGATCAAATTGACCACTTTTTCACCAAGCTCAAAAAGGTCGATGAAGAGACCGAATACAAGCAGATTCAAGAAGCATACGAGAAGATTATCCGATGGTTTGTGGACGATGATGTCCATGAAGCTAACGTCAAAGAAATCTCTCGTAAGTTTATGGGTGTCGATCCATTCACGCTGTCGTTTGCTCTCCAGGCGGTTATTAAAGACTTGGGATGGGAACAGGATTACATCGTGATTACCGACGACGGTGAGATCCTGGGTCGGTACAAAGAAGTCGCTGACATTCCGAAGATGAATGATCCAAAGTCAATGGCAGCAGATATTAACGTCATTGTAGTGCGGAAAAGAGTATGAAACTCGACCATCGGAAAGTCCACAAAATTTTAGAGATTACAGCCAAGGAAGTAGACGAAATCAAGCCGGAAAAGGAGGCACCGGATGTTTTCGATAAGATCGGGCAGAAGGTTGAGATTGGTTCAATCATCGTCTATGGACACGCTCTAGGACGGTGTGCCGCTCTCCAGTTAGGCAAGGTGCTGGCACTTAAGGTCATACCAAAAACCTCACGGCGATGGAAAGGGCGTGATCCTGTCACTCAAGAAAACGTTTACGAAGACTATGATACTGCCGACTATCGAATCTCAGTACAGGGCGTAGAAATGAACGATAATTGGTCACCAGATGACGAACCGTCACTCCTGCGAAAGGGGACTCTTCAGTTTCCTAGCCGGATGATAGTATTGGACCCGAAACTTGTGCCAGAAAAAATCCGAGAGTTGCTTGACAACGCCGGAAAATAAGAGAGAATAGAACACATGTGGTCACAAAATGGTTTTTTGAAAAGAGCGAAGAGCTAGAGAGATTGCCGGTAGGCGTCTACACTCTGGAATACGGTCCTTTTGGATCAATGTATCTCGATAGGATGAAGGAAGAATTTGTCTTTCCGTACAAGCTCTACGGTAGTGATGGGTTTCCTGATCGAGTCATCAAATCGTTCAAAGCCAAGACGGGAAATCTTGGTGTGATGTTGTGCGGCCTCAAGGGAACTGGCAAGACCGTCCAAGCCGAACAGATTTGCAACTACTCCAAGCTACCTGTAATCTTGGTGGCGCAGGACTACAACAAAGGTGCGGATCTGATCAACTTCCTCAGTTACATCGATCAGGAAGTCGTTGTGATGATCGATGAGTACGAGAAAATTTTTGGAAAGTCTGATGCATTGCTGGCAATCATGGATGGAGCACTGAATGCACCTTCCAGGCGTCTGTTCGTTCTCACAGCCAACACGATGAATGTCTCCGAGGCACTGATCGACCGGCCAAGCCGCATCCATTATTTGAAGAAATTTGCAAATCTTGGAATCCCAGTGATCGGTGAAGTGGTCGATGACATGTTAGAGAACCAGGATTTTCGCACCGAAGTGGTCGAATACTTGGCGGCTCTTGACATCATTACTATTGATATTGTGAAGACGGTGGTGAAAGAAGTCAATCTGTTTAACGAACCGCCGCAAAAGTTCAAGGACATTTTAAACGTCACGATGTACAATCATGTTCGTTGGGACGTGTTTGATGCAGAAGGCAATGAACTATTGAAGTATGTTATCGCTGATTACTTGGACCCGTTCCGTGTTCAGTACGAATTGCGCTTCAAGGAATTCGGCAGCACGTATCACGACTACGGCTACATCAAGACGGCCAACAAGAAGACCGGAAAAATTGTTACCGAGCAGGGTACATACATCGTGAAGAAAGCCGCTTCGTTCAATTCCATCACGGCGCAAAAATGCTTGACAATCGGTGAGTAGTAAGGTATTCTTGGACTGGAGATTATTATGCTTCAGATCGGCTTCGGCCTACTACTTTATCATATTTTGTATTGGGTCTTCGCATTTCTTGGGGTCATGCTCGTTCTCCCTTTTTTGACGAACTTGATCATGGGGACTCATGCAAAGGGATACGCTCACTACTCGAAAGTCATGTGGGTTGGCCTGGGACATTTTCTCACATTGGGTTTGCGAAAGCGAGAGCCATGAAATTTTTGATTGAAGTTTCTGGACGTGATCAGCCAGATTTGATCCATTCGCTGGACGAAGCTCGAAAGACGTTGATCGCTGGCGGATGTTTTCTGAACGTCTGCGGATGCACAAACGTTGTCATGAAGCCAGCGACGGATGCAGATGAAGCTGAGTGGCGCAGACAATATCGGGATTCCCATCCAAAGCCAGCCGCTCGATGGATCAAGTAGGCTCTTGACATAGACCCTTTGTTTTGGTACTATGGTCCTCATGAACAGCTTGACGCTCTTCGTGATTCTCCAGGTGGCAGACATCGCTTCCACTCTGCTTTTTCTTGCAATTGGCGTCCAAGAAGGTAACCCGGCTGTTCGTATGCTTTTGCATTTGTTCTCGCCGGTCGTCAGTTTGGCTCTCGTAAAAGTGTTTGGGATCGTCTTCGGAACCGTCTGGTATCTTCGAGGAAACAAGCTGACCAAGATCAACATTGCATTTCTAGTGTTGGTCGCCTGGAATATCCTTGCGATCTGGCGGCAAATCTCTTTGATGCCGGTCGTTTTGTCCAGTGCTAAATAGATTTTATTGCGGGGTTGGTATAGCGGCTGTGCCCTTGCCTTCCAAGTAAGAGTAGACGAGTTCGACTCTCGTACCCCGCTCCAATTTTGCCGTGTCTTAAACGGTGCTACGCACGCCCTGTACAAGAGCAGCGGATGTCTATTGTAGCTACCGCTGTCAGCAGAGATTTCAATTCACAGAGTACATCGCAAGGTGGAAACGGGGAGAGGAATCTGGCTCGATGGTGAGTGAACAAATTAGTGCTCATGTGCGGCGCTACTTGTTCGAGAAGTATGACTCAAAATGTTGTAAGTGTGGGTGGGCAGAAGTGAATCCTACGACTGGGAAGATCCCTCTCGTTGTGAATCATATCGATGGCAATTCGGAAGATTCATCAGAGTCAAATTTGGAATTGCTTTGTCCTTGTTGTGATAGTTTGACGCCGACTTATGGTAGCCTGAATAGAGGCAAAGGTCGAAAGCGTAGGTATGCGAGGATGGTATAGCGGCTGTGCCCTTGGTTGCCAATCAAGTGTAGGTGGGTTCGACTCCCACTCTTCGCTCCAAAATTTCTAATTCAAAATCGGTTCGTCAAATGGAAGCGGGTATCCCCATTTTTCCAAGATCGAACTGCCATAAAAATTCTTGACTGTCCAGGCCCGTTCTCTTACTCGACGATCCGAGCATTCAGAAACCCTTGCGGTTGGTCCTAGAATTTTCTCCAGCCATACTCTGAGTTGCATTGTTTGGTGATGATGGTTTTTCATGGCAGTATATAGCCTTGACACCTTAACCCACTCTATGCGAAGATGAAAGCCTGATGTGGTGCAAAGATCGAGCTTGACTCGGCACGGACTGTGGGATAATACATGAATCCACAGGGCGTAAGAAACGATCCACAAATTAGCACGTCCGCAGCTTAATGTCACTCCGTCAAGAGTTGGCCAGTAGGGGTAAAATCTCTCAGCGGGAAATGCAAGGTGGAGAATCGGGAATCCTTGCCATCAGAAAAGGAACGAACTAAATGTCTTTGATGAAAGTCATACTTCGAGCAACAGGACTCACAGCGACCATTCTTTCGCTTACACTGAGCGCACAACAGACAAAACAAAAAAGCAATATTACAGCGCCCTTTCCCTTAGTGGTCGCTGCGTCTGAAGAACCGCCGCCGCCAATCGCACCGCCAGCACCGGCCAAGGTTCAAAAACCAAATTGGTTCATGCGAATGTTTGAGAACAAAGTGTCTCGGGCAGTTGTTGGTGGTGCTGCTCCTACTCCAGTTGGTGTTCAAGTGCTCATGAGTGATGGCACTGTTCAGACCTTTCCACTAGGTGTCTGGATTGAATTTGCATCAGGTGCATCATGTTCGCCTGCATGTTCTGGGGGTCAGCTTCGTGGGATTTTTCCGACACAGTATGTGAATCAAATTGCTGTTGTCAATAACGGTCCATTTGGGACAGGTGCCGTTTTCCAGGGAGTTGTTTTTAATCCGCCTGGAACAACAACACTCACGTCATTGTCGTTCACAAGTGTCAGCGGTGGAAGTGGCTACGTTTTACCGATGGTCTCGATCACTGGCGGCACCGGCACTCCTGGGAATGTCACTGCTACTGTCGTTGGAGGGGTCATCACAGCGATTAATGCACCCAATGCCACTGGCTACACGATTGGCGACGTTCTGACAGTAACGATCACGGACATTCCACAGACATGGAAGTATCCGAAGCCGGGGCGCAACGTCCAGGTCTGGCGGAATGGCCTTCTACAGCGTCTCGGTCCCGACTATACGCTCAATACGACGACTGGCTACATTATCCCAGTTCTCTATCAAGATGCTTCTGGGGCGCTTGTAGCGTGGAATTTGGACGATTACATCACAGTTGCTTATCTCTATTAGGAAAGACGACATGAAAACACTTAGAGTTGTATGGTTGATTCTTTTTCTTGCATTAATCGTTCTCATCATTCAGCAAAGCAATGCACAAACGTTGGCTGACGGACAATCACAAGTCAAAAATTTGATGGTTTCGCCAATCGCTTCTGTCCAACGGTGGCAGTGTGTTGGAAGTGGCGTTACAAAGCCTGCTGCTGGCACTGGGGCGAGCGCTACGGCGTCGGTGGTGTCTGCTTCAGTGTTGACCCTGGTTGTCGGTTCGGGCGGCTCCAGCTACGTCAATCCACAAATAACGATTACGGGCGGGACTGGTACAGCAGGAAGCATCACAGTTTATTTCACGAATGGGGTCATAACTGGGTTGGCTGCGCCGTTTGCATCTGGGTATACTGTCGGCGATGTTTTGACGGTTACGATTGTGGATGGCCCTCTGGGATGGAATTGCGCCGGTCTTCAGATGATCCAGCTTGTGCTTGCCGATGGAACGAAGTTGGGACCTTATGTGAACATTCCGGCTACGCCTCTGATGATTACAAATGCGAATGGTAGCTGGCAGACAATGCCTCTTGCTGCGTCCGATCCGCCTTTAACGATCAAGAAATTCGATTAGAACGTATCCTGCGGCGACACCGATCAATACGTACACAGGTAGGCCGAGGTCTTGTGTCAACAAATACGTTCGACCAACGCACCTTCTTGAAGTTTTTGGAACAGGTCATACGAACTTCCCGTTCTTCACCAAGAGTTTCAAATCGGAAGAGTACACGGTATTCGGCTGGCTCGCTTTCATCGCCATTCCCAGCGCATCTCTGACTGGATCGGTCTCACGCATTTTTTGTTGAAACGCCTCAATCCCGTCTATGTCTTCTAGTTTGTTGATCGTCACCAGCGTCGAAGCATAACCAATGTCCATGATCATCGAGACCGGCAAGAAGTCTGGATTTTTCGTCACAAACGACCGCAGGACTTCAAAAGGGTTTCCACTGTCACATCGAATTGCTTTCATACTGTTTCCTTCCAATACCACTGTTCACGCCGACCGGGGACGATCTTCTTGTCTACGGCAGCATTCCACGTTTCAACAACGAAATCACGAGGAAGCGATTTTGCAGCTTCGTGGATCGCCGCCAGAGAAGCATTGCCAGCTTTCCAGCATCGAAAGTCGTCTGAGTAGTCGAAGGTCAAATCGTGCTTGGAGACCATTTCGACAAAGGCTGTTTCTTGTTCCGTCATTGTGCCCACTCCGGGTCGCCGCCATGAAGTAAATGATACCGGCGATCCATTTCCTGTTCGTACTCTACTTCTTCGTTGAATCCGTCGTCATCCGGCTCCGCAGTGTAGATGCTGATGATGCGAAGAGCTTCGGCCAGCCATTCGACACGAGAATCGGCCTCGCCGTCCCAGAATTCGTTATCGATGGCATTTTGTACCTCATCGACCACTTTCAGCTTCAGGCGGCGCACAGCTTCACGAACCTTGCGAAGCGTTTCGGCGAGAAGTTCATTATCAAATGCTGAGGCACCGTGATACTGTTCTCGTAGCGTTCCGACATTCGCTTCCATCCGAATCATCCAATCTCGTTGTGCGCTGTTCATGAGTTAAGAATACCAGTTTCAGGTCTTTAAGTCAATAGATGTATCTAAATTATTCGCCTCGATAATCCTTATTCGTCCAGGAGATGAGCATGATGACGCCGTGTTGAATTTTGGGCATCACAGTCGAGCCATTTGTACGATTGGTTGCCCGTCGAGAATGAACTTCCAGCCCTTCCATATCGGGCATTTTTTCGCCTTCCCATACCGTAATCGTGGTGGCGTTTCGGCGCTGATCGTAAGATGCCGTCGAAAGACCAGTGCCAAAGCAGGCCCCGCATTCATGGTTGCCGTTGCGCTTTGTTCCTTTGCAGATGTTGCAGGGAATCGTGGTGTCAGGCTTGTGTTTGGTTGGCATTTACTTGCCTCCCAGGTGACGTTCAATCATGTAGCGCTCGATGCGAATGTCTTCTGCGGCATTGAACATTTCGGCCTTTTCGAGTTCGGTTGGCTCTGCGCCGTAGACTTCTTCAGGACTCAACCGGATCAGATCGTCTAGTTCGTTGCTCATGAATCCATAGTAGCAGGATCGAGTGCGAATGTCAATAGATGTATCTAAATTAGTCGTTTCCAGTAAATCGAACCCGGCCTTTATCGGCCAAATCATCTTGGGGTGACCGTGATTCAAAATCCATGAACGCCCAGGCCCGGATAACATCGCCATATTCGTTCGATCCTTTGATACCAAGAATCGGAGCATCGGTAAAGGCGTCGATCTCTTCCGGTGTAATCCAGGAATATTCAGTATTTGTAATGAACCAACCGAAGATGTCAAATTGAGTAACGCTGGTGGCGAACGCAATTGGATCGATACCTTTGATCACCTGAAGCATCATTTGTGTTTTGGAATCGACCGACAACAAAAGGTCTCCGTTTGGTGCTTCATGAAATTCAATTTGAAAGTCCATGAACTGACCCTAGCACAAAGATGCATCTTTCGTCAAGTTCTTCAAAATTGTATGGTCTAAATGAAAGTGAGATGATATCCTACGTGACCAATTCGCAGTAGTATCCTTTGTGGGATTTCTGTTGCTGGCCGTGAGCAATTTTGACGAGTGTTGACTGATTCAATTGTCGAGAACGACAAAATTCTCGAAGATTTGTAATAGTCTCCACTACGCCATCTGGTGAAGTGATGCGCCAATCTTTTGCTTTGCGTTCTGCCATTACTTTCTTAGTCGCCGTCGAATGTTTTTTTCCTAGATGTGCTGTAGGATTTCCTGGTGGACGAGCATCAAGGCAGATGTTAGTTAGCACACCATTCTGATCAATTCGTTTCCGACCCCAGGTACGGATGAGTTTTTCTTCAAGGTCGTATGCAGCGTCTTCAGTAAGATCAGTTTTCAATATTCTTACTTCAGGTTCGTGGCCGTGTTTTCTGATAGAATTGATTTTGTTCCATTTCCGAATGTTTTTGGTAGTAGTTTTTAATTCGCTCAAATGAGAGTGCGCTCGTGCGCCGTGACCTTTGCCGATGTAGAACGGCAAATTGGTAATAGGATCGTAGTAAGCGTAAACGTAGTAAAGCATCACCACTATATATGTGCATGAAGATAGAGCCGAATTTTATGGGCAAAGACTCCTTCTACTGGTGGATGGGAGTTGTCGAAGATCGTAATGATCCAGTTATGTTGGGTCGGCTACGTGTTCGCATTTTGGGAGCACATACAGAAAACAAGCAGTTGATTCCGACGTGCGAATTGCAATGGGCTTACGTCTATCAGCCAATTACTTGGAATCAGGCAATGAATGGCCTTGGTCACTCTCCGACAGGACCAGCAGAAGGAACATGGGTCTGGGGATTTTTCAAAGATAATGAAAGTGCTCAAGATCCAGTCGTGCTTGGAACCATTGCTGGCATTCCCGAAGAGCAGCCACAACCTTGCATTGGGTTCTACGATCCGTCCACACCATTCCACGATCTTCAAAATGCACCAAGGAAGACTCGTATTCGTTATTATCCGAATGACGGAACCGGCGCACAGAACACAAACGAGTCACAGGCATCGTTGTATCCCCGCCAAACTCATCCTTGGGGTTGCATCATTGGCGAATCGGATGTGAACCGTCTCGCCCGAGCAGAAAATATTAGCGATACGATCATTGGCGTTCGACAGAGACAGCGTGCAGTTGGTGTTCCTATTGCATTTGCTCATACGACTCCTGGCCGACAATTCAACGAACCATTGCCGGGGTACGACTCTGCTTATCCGTACAATCACGTCTATGAATCGGAGTCTGGTCATATTTTGGAAGTTGACGATACACCGAATGCCGAACGAATTCACATCTATCATCGTTCTGGTACGTACATCGAAATTGGAACTGGACAAGAAGACAATCCTGGTCTGAGTGGCGATTTTGGAATGAAGATCGTCGGGAAGACTTTTGAAATTCACATGGAGAATTCATACATCCAGCACCAAAATACGCTGAACGTCACAGTACGTGGTGAAGTGAATTTTTATTGCCAAGATACCATCAATGTTCAAGCCGATGGTGATATGAATGTCCATGTCCAGGGCGACTATACTGAGAAGATCGGTGGTGATTATTTTACTGATATCGGTGGAAAGCGTATCGTCCGAATTGCTGAATCGGAAGAATTGGACGTGGGCGAAGGACGGACCACAAATATCGGCAACGGGGAGACCGTGAATATTGGTGATGGTCGAACTACAAAAATTGGTAACGGAGAGACGTTGCACATTGGCGATTCCAGAACGACGAACATTGGTGATTCTGATTCGTTGAGTGCTGGCGGCAGTTACGATGTGAAAATCGGTGGTTCCTATTCTGAAAGCGCCGCTACGATTGAAATGAATGCCGATGGTGAAATTGAATCTTCGGCGGGAGGTCAGTTTGGTGTGACCGCTTCGGCTATTGTTGGTGGTGCTGGTGGATGGACGTGGTTAGCAAATGCAATTGTGACTCCATCTGGTAGTCCGCATCCAGGTTCGCCACACAGTCCGAGCAGTCCATCTTCTCCTGGATCGCCTTCAGCGCCGGTCATTCCTCCCTTCCCGGACCCGACTGGCATCATCGAAACCAGAAACGAAACTGGTCCAGAGCCGGTGAAGGAAACGCAGCCTGATGTGAATCCGACGACCTGTCCAAACCAAAGCGATTGTTGATCTGATATAATTGTTAACATGCTGCTTACGATATCTGTCATCATTGCTGTTATCATTGGATTGGTCATTCTTTTCAACCTCAAATTTGTTTTTGAGCTTGCTGCGATCTTGTTGATTGGTCTTTGGTGGTGTGGTAGCCATATGATGGAAGTGCTCTGGTTTCTCGTGACACTTCCGTTTCGGATCATTTGGTGGATTGTCTGCATACCATTTCGAGTATTTCGATTTGTGTTCTATCAAGCGACTGGTTTGTACTTACGTGTGTCGGACATCGGATTTTTCTACCGGGATGGCGACGTGAGCGTTCGGATCGCAAAAGTTTTGACGACAGCAGCGGTGATTGGGTTCATCGTTGCCCTGGTACATCATGTTACCCACCGATGAGTACGACGAGAAGCTGAGAGCAGCGATCAAAGAGCTTACTACAGTTCAGTTTGCGGTCGAGATTGAAGTGGTTGCCGGAACTAGAAATTTTATTCTGGCCGCACGTAATTCCCCACCGTACAAATTGCTAATGGAATGTCTAAAGTTCGATCAGGATCTTTATTCTGGTAAGATCGGCATATACTTTCGACGGTTGATGGCAACTCCGTTTGAAGAAAAGTACGCAAATCCAAACGACGTTCCTGTAAGTGTGCTCGCCGTGGCCCTTCTTGATGTTGGTATTGAAAAAATGGCGCTATTGGATGTAGGTAATCACAACACCACCGACAAAGTGAACAAATGGCTACCACTCCGGGACAGACACAACATGTTCTGGCTTCCTAACATTTTGGAACAGTACAAGCCTTAATATCCTCGCAAGTCAGTGGCACTAAATAGTCTTGTGCCGCAGACTATCACCAATCGTTACTCTGATCTAAACCTTTCCTTTATCGCCAATCCAGTGCGAAAAGATATCGGTATTCTGTACGATGCCGATGCTGTGAAGCAAGCCGTGGTGAATCTAGTTTTGACAAAAAACTATGAGCGCCCGTTTCATCCAGAGATCGGCTGCAATGCGACAGCACTTTTGTTTGAAAACATCAGTCCGATCACGGCATTGGGCATTAAAACTTCAATACAAAATGTGATCACAAATTTTGAGAAGCGAGTCCAACTGCAAACGGTTGCGGTAGTTGCGGACCCGGACAACAACGGATACAACGCAACGATTACATTTTATGTGTTGAATGTTCGAGACTTACAGACCGTAGATTTTTTCCTTGAGAGATTGAGATAACATGCCTAATGCACCTGCGACTTCCTCAAAGCTGAATATTGGATACCTTGATTTTGACACGATCAAGATGTCGCTGCGAGATTACCTTCGTAGTCAGGCAGTCTTCAAAGATTATGATTTTGAAGGATCTGGCCTTGCCGTACTTCTTGACATCCTGACGTACAATACACATTACTTTGGCTTTTACATGAACATGATTGGTAATGAAATGTTCTTGGATTCGGCCAATTTGCGCTCTTCGGTTGTCTCATTGGCGAAGATGTTGAACTATACACCACGTTCGGTCACCAGCGCCCAGGCGAACATCAGTGTAACAATCACTTCAAATAATTCGGCTCCGGTCGCAGTGATCGAGCAAAACACACCATTTTCTGCAAACGTGGACGGAACGACTTACAATTTTGTGGCGGCGGCGACCTATGGAGCGACACTTTCCAGCGGCAAGTATTATTTTCCAAATATTACGTTGATCGAAGGATTGGCTTATACGTTCAGAATCACGGTAGACAATTCGATTCCAAACCAAAGATTTATTCTACCGAACCCGAGTATCGATACTTCTACGCTTTCGGTTCGTGTTCAAAATTCTACGACGGACACGACGCTTACGACCTTTGTTCTGGCGACTGACTTAATCACGCTGACCAGCACAACAACGGCTTACTTTTTACAAGAAGTTGAGAATCAGCAGTTTGAACTTGTCTTTGGCGATGGTGTCATTGGTCAAGCTCTAGTTGACGGCAACATTATCATCATCGATTACATTTTGTCAGATGGTTCTGTTGCAAATAGTGCTACGACGTTCTATCCGACCGCACCATTGGCAGGTTACCCACAAAATCTCACGACAGTTACGACGCTTATTCCTGCGGCTGGCGGATTAGATCCCGAGACAACCGATGAAATTCGATTTACGGCTCCCAAGAACTATCAGGCGCAGGGTCGAGCAGTTACGGTGTCTGACTATATTCTGACGATCACTCAACAATATACAAATACTGACTCATGCACGGTGTGGGGCGGCGAGGATGCAGTTCCGCCACAATATGGAAAAGTTTTCATTTCGATCAAACCAGTAGATGGTTTTGTCATCACTGAAGCAGCAAAGACTTTGGTCGTCAATAATATCATCAGACAATACAACATAGTTTCCGTAATTCCTGAGTTTGTTGACCCTGACTATACGTTCATTATCGTAAATTGTTCGGTCAAGTATAACCCAGCGAACACTTTTAAGACCGATGGTGACATTCAGACCGGGGCGTACAATGCAATCGTAAACTATGCAACCTCTGATCTGGATAAGTTCAATTTGGAATTTCGTTACTCGAAGCTCCTGGCGGCAATCGACAACAGCGATCCGAGCATTACCAATAACCAGACTTCGATTCAAATGTACAAACAGTTTCAGCCAGTATTGAACGTTGCGACGAACTATACGTTCCAAACTTACAATGCAATTCTGCCGGGATCGGTGACTTCAAGTACATTCGTTGTCGTTCAAGATCCATTGCTTTTGGTTCCGTATCAAAATGGAAACACATACTATATCAATGACGACAGAAATGGTAATTTACTTTTGTTTCAGCAAGGAATTGGTATTGCGACGACTTCGGTCAGAAAAGTGGGGACTGTCGATTATACGAATGGAGTTCTAAATTTGACTTCGTTCATGCCGTATCAGGCGAACGCAAATGGAAACATTAATTTGATCATGACTCCACAACTGAATGATGTGTCACCAAGCCTCAACAATATTCTCTTCATTCAGCCGACAGATGTTGCGGTCGTAGCTGTTCCGGTCCCGACGACCACTGTTTTGTAAGGTAAGCAATGCCAACAATTCCTTCGCTCCCACTGAGTCTTCCTAATCCGCAAAGAACGATCTCACAAATCATCGAGACACAGCTTCCTGACTTTGTTCGTGATGCTGATCCTACGTTCATTGCGTTTTTGAAAGCATATTATGAATGGTTGGAAAAGAATGGTGAAGAAGCATACGCCTGCAAAATTATTGATGCCACGCTTACGTCTGTAACTTTGAATCCTATTCCGCTAGAGGTTTCATCAAATATCGCTTTGAATGCACCTTCTACGAAAATCGACGCTTATGTAGGAATGCATGTAGTCTGTACCAACGGCCCGACGAAAGGTTACACCAGAAAAATTACTGCATACGATCCTGTCACTATGATTGCGACGGTCGATGCCTGGGACTCTTCGTTTATTCCGTTGCCGAACACCAGGATTTCGATTCGTGATGCTCTCTATCCTCGAACTTTGCTTCAGTACCGAGACATTGACACCACAATTGATCGGTTTATCGACTACTTCCGTGATGATTTCATGTACGAGATTCCAGGTAACATCCTGGCTGACAAACGAAACATCCTGAAACACATTAAAGATTTTTATCAAGCACGAGGCACTGAAAATTCTTTCCGTTTCTTGTTCCGTATTCTTTTCAACCAGGAGATGGAGTTTTACTATCCAAAGGTTGACTTGTTCCGGGCTTCTGATGGAGTTTGGTACGTTCAGACCATCATGAAGACCACGACAACGACGGATACATTCGGATACGTAAATCGTCAATTGGTTGGTGTCTATTCGGGCGCAACTGCAAGTGTCGAATCTGCAACACAACAATATGTCGCTGGGGGAACGATTACTGAATTGACCCTTTCGAGCGTCAATGGCACATTTCAGATCGATCCAAATACAAATCTTCCAGAACAAGTCAAGATTTCCTATCCTGTCGCACCACCCCCGCAAAGCGATTTAGGCGACGTACAAGACCTTGAAGAGCCATCGACGGACGTTCAGTGGGAGCAGGCTTATCAATTGCTCCAGCAGCTTCTAATTAACACGCCAGGGGAAAACTATCAGGTAGGCGAAACTATCACGATCAGTGGTGGTGGAGAACTGGCCCCGGCGACGGCTGTCATTACGTCAATTTTTCAGACGATCTATGTCGGTGGTTGCCAGCCTCCTCCGACGACATTTTATTTGGAACCATATTTTGGTCCAGATGATACTGTGAACACAAATCCCGATCCACAGACGGATGGTGTTTGTATCCCTGGTCTTTATTATTTTTCGGATGTACACTCAGATTTTTCCAGTGGTGATCTTTTAAACGCAACACAAATTTTGTTGTCGGCCAATTCACCTACTCAAGACAATTTTTTTGCAGGCGATGAAATCGATTTGATTGGCGGCACAGGTCAAGGCCAACGCAATACAATCGTCTCGTACAATGGCACAACTAAGGTAGCTACGGTCGCTACGGCCTGGACGGTAATCCCGGATGGCACTACTGAATATTCGATCACTCACGTAAAGGGCGGAATTCAATCGATTGCAATTACAAATTTTGGTTTGGGTTTCTTGACCAATCCAACGGTGACCATTCATACAGCAGAAGGTTCCGGCGCAGTCTTACCTCCGATGTTGGGAATTACTGCTAATACCGCAGGAATGTGGCTTCCGGGCAAAGCAGGTGGAATTGGAGATGCACCGACCACAACGGACAGCTTTGCAAGCTCAAATAAGATCATTCAAGATTCGTTTTACTGGCAAGATTTTTCATATGACTTGCGAGTTGGTGAGACTATCGACAAGTACCGTGACATCGTAAAAACGTTGTTGCATCCGGCTGGGCTTAAAATGTTCGGAACCGTTGTTTCGTTCAATGAGCCAGAAACCAATTTTTTGGAGCTTGTTCGTGTCTTTACTCTTCTTATTGGAGTTAAATTTTTTGATCTATCCCTTGAAGTAGACAATACGTTCACGCTGCAATTCAACACTCTGACTCCTTGTGTGGTAGGTGCTCGAAACAAAGATTTGGATGCAATGAAGTTCTATGCATTCCCACCAAACTATACGTTCAATCGGATTTATCCATTTCCGAACCAAAACTACTGGAGCACTAATGGTCCTGGTAATACGCAAATCAGTAATTTTCAGAACGTAGTCATTGGCTCGATCATCAATTTCCCAGAACGCCGCACGAAGATCAATGCAGACGCCTACGTGGTGATCACAAATGGTAACTCACTCACTGAAGTTGGTGTTCTTGGTCCGAATCTTGGTACGCTTTCTCAATTTCGTTTCATAGGATTCCCTCCTTACGAAGGATTCAACGAGACTTACCCATCGCCAAATCAAAATTACTGGGCCGGAAGTCTTGGTGGTTATGGTAATACACAGTTAAGTATGTTCGCAAATCTTGTGATTGGCGACGTGCTCACTGACCCACGTAGCATTCGCTCGAACATTTGTATAGACAGTTCGTTGTTGATCACTAATAACCAACAATCCATTCCAGCCGTTGGAAATCAAGTCATCTATTCGTTTTTGGAAGGTATCAATCCGCAAATCGTCTATAATGTTAGCCCAAATTATTCCGGTACTGAGCCGTATGATGGCACTTTAGGTACAAGTATTCTGTCTGAGTCTAACGATGGAACCTTTGTAAGTCAGGGTGTCCATCTTAATGCGACCAACAGCGAAATTGTAAATGCAACTGGTGTTCCTGTCAATTTGAAAGAATGCACTGTCGTAGTCATTGCCAGTGCTAATGATGTCAGCCAAAACACCACTTTGGTTGGCATGATTCCAGATTCCGGTAATAACGGATTTGCAATCGATCTAAGAACAGGCGGCGCAGTCTCTTTCCGAGCACGATATGACGGCGTAGAAGAAACCGTTAATTTCCCACCAGCATCCATCGGAAGTGGAAACTTCTTCATGGCGGCTTTGCGCTTCAATGACGGGATTATCACTGGTAACGTCGAAACGGTTCAGACTCTTCAGACGACAGATAGTATTTCGGCGACATTTTCTACCTATCCGATCAATCCAACTACAAATTCAGATGGATGGTATTTTGGTCAGCCTTCGGTAGAATTTGTTCCGGTGGCTCAGAATGCTGCATTGTTTAAAAATTCGACTTTTGGTTCAAGTAAATTTGGTCAGACCGAAGTATCTGCAAGTCCGACGACAATGGGCTATTTTGATGGATATTTGGCCTATGCGCTCTTTTATGATCGTGCCTTGTTTGATTATGAACTAGACACCATTTATAACCAGCTTAGTGTTGAATTGTTCAATGAGCGTGGCGTTAACCTCAATGCTGGAACAGTTTCCCAGACACAACAGGGTTCCGCTGCAATCAGAAGAACAACACAACAGACTCAGCTTGGTGGCGCTTACCTCAAACTTACTCGTCTCAAGACTCAGAATGGTGTAGCTCGTATTCAACGTGGTGCTGAATTACACACTATTACTGGTTTGACTCGTCTTCAAGTTACAACAGTTCAAACTCAGATTGGTGCAGCAAACATTCAACATGGAGCAACACAGACCCTTACTGGTTTGTCTCGTCTTCAGATCACAACGCCTCATGTCATTACCGGATTGGCAAACCTTCGCAATACGACAGATAGAACACAAATCGGAAATACAGCAATCCGCAATACGACGCTCAAAACTCAAAGCGGCGTAACAAGAATCACAGTTTCCAATAACGCTCATAATATCATGGGCAGCGCCGACATCTACAAGACAGAGTTCTTGACACAGTTGGGTAAGGCTCGTATTCAGATTGCTGGTAATGAGAGAACTATGATTGGTCTCTCGTTGATCACTGCGGCAACAACTCAGACACAAAGTGGTACAGCAAGAATCACAATCTTAACCGCCAAGACACAAAGCGGTGTTGCTCGTCTTCAGGTGACAACTGGACCGAAGACCATTGCAGGTAGTGCAGATATCCGAACGACGGATTTGCAGATCCAACTCGGAGTTTCAAGAATTCAGATCACGACGCCTCGGACAATTTTAGGCGTATCACACATTTCCTAGCTTACTAAATAGGAACGGAGAATAAAAATGGCTGCTATAGTCACAACCAATTGCCGAATTTACGCCGCTTCACAGTTTGAAGACAGCTTTGCCACGTCAGGTGAGTACATGTACCTTTTTATCGCTGGCACATTGCCGTGGGTTGATGATAACTCGCCGCCGTCACCGATTGATTGTGAGTTAAACCTTTCGACAGCATATAGAAATATGTTGTCTCTTAAAAACATCACAGCAAACAATGTGAGTTTGGCTATTCCAAGAAATACCTGGGTGGTCAACACGACTTATTCACAATACGACAATACCATCGATTTGTTCGATCCAGCTTCTCCAAATCCGCCATTTTATGTAACCAACACCAATTTGCAGGTTTATAAGTGTCTGAACAACAATAATGGAGTGCCTTCGACGGTCCAACCATCAGGAACTTCGACAAGTGTGGTTACGAGCGCAGATGGCTATCAGTGGAAGTACATGTACACGGTCAACTCAGCCGATGTAGTAAGTTTCGTCACGACCAATTGGATTCCGGTTTCAACTTTGGCATCAAATGATGGATCGTCTCAATGGCAAGTCCAGACGGCAGCAGTTCCCGGAACAGTTGATCGAATCAATATCGTAACAGCAGGCACATCGTACACTCAGGTGCCGACGATCACGATTACTGGAGATGGAACTGGTGCAACGGCCACAGCAACAATTGCAGGCGGCAACGTGACAGGCATCAATATGACGGCAACAGGTTCCGGTTACACCTATGCAAACGTAGCGATTACGAATGGTGGTGTGTCTTCCAACGGTGCGACGGCGACGGCAACAATCAGTCCTTTTGGTGGTCATGGATCAGATCCGGTCACTGAGCTTGGTGGTTTCAATGTGTTAGTTGACGTTCAGTTGATCTATGACGAAAACGGAAACTTTACGGTATCGAACGACTATCGTGTACTTGGTTTGTTGTCAAATCCAATTTTGAATGATGGCAGCGGCGATCCAGCAACAGCTACCGATTATGATCAGGCTGTTCGACTCAATTTTAGTTCAGTCAGTGGAACCATTTTCAATCCTGACGAAATTGTGACTGGCAGCACTAGTGGAGCGACTGGTGTGGTTCTTGATTGGACCCCAACTACTGTTGTACCTGATGGGCCTGCGGCAAAAACTCTTCGTCTGGTTCAGTGTCTTGGAACCTTTATACCGGGCGAAACGGTTATTGGAGCAGATGCAACAGGTGTTCTTTCGACTTATGCAGCAACAGCGTCGAGTGGCACAGGAACAACCATTGTGTTTCCGGCTGGCGCATCGAGTGTCAATAGTTTTTATAACGGACAGACCATTAAGATTACAGCAGGAACAGGTAGTGGTCAAACGAGACTTATTTCAGCTTATGTGGGCATCAGTCGTACAGCAACGGTAAGCACGACTTGGACTACACCGCCAGATAATACTAGTGTCTTTACGATTGCAAGTATCATCAAGCCGGATATTTTACCGTATTCTGGTAAAATTCTTTATCTTGAAAATCGTCGTCCAGTAGAGCGTGCAAGTGATCAGATTGAGGATTCCAAAATTTTGATCCAGTTCTGATTGACAGGCGTTTTCAAGCAGCCTAAATACCGACTGAGTACCCATGTTAAATTTCAATATTTCGCCGTACAATGATGACTTCAGCGATACGAAGCATTTCTACCGAGTGCTGTTCAAGCCTGCGGTAGCTGTCCAGGCTCGTGAACTTACGACCGAACAAAGTATCCTCCAGCAACAAATCAAAAATCTTGGCGATTCCATCTATCAAAATGGATCAATGGTTCTCCCTGGTCAGATTGCAACTGATCCAATGACTGCTTATGTCATTTTGAATCCGACTTATGGAATGCTTGGGCCAAACCCGATTCCAGTCAATCTTGCACTTTTTACAGGTCAAATCGTCGTCGGACAAACCACAGGTCTTCAGGCACAAGTTGTATATTCTACCCCGGCTGTCAACTCAGACAATCCGACGCTATTTGTAAAGTATTTGAATACTGGAATAGCAGGCGCAGAAGTGTTTGCTGGCGGCGAAGTTTTGACATTGCAAGGATCGACCACTGGATTGGCAACAGTTCAGGCATCGAACGGAACAGGTCTTTGTATTTCGGCTCAAATTGACGAAGGTGTCTACTACATTTGGGGCTATTTTGTTCGTGTAGAAGCACAGTATATTCTTTTGAACAAGTACAGCAATCTTGTTTCTTGTGCAGTAGGTTTGCAGATTGTCGAAAGTATTGTGACATCGGCATCAGATTCTTCTCTTTTGGACAATGCAGCCGGTAGCCCAAATTATGCGGCTCCTGGTGCGGATCGTTACAAAATTGATTTGATTTTGACCAGCGTTCCGGTTTCTGCTTCGGTGACATTAAATCCACCGACAAATCCAAATTTCATCGAGCTTGTTCGTCTTTTGAACAGCATTACTCAGACTCAGGTAAAGACTGATACTTACAGTGTTATTGCTCAAGAGCTTGCCGGATATGTTGCCGACAGCGCAGGTGACTTTGCAGTTCGTAATTTCCAAATCAATGTGCGTGAACACTTAGACACATCCTTTGTAACTGAAGGACAGGTGGCCGGTGCAACGCAAGCTGTAGGATCTAATCCTGGACCGGCAGCACCAGCATCTATCATGTTGGCGACATCAGCCTCAGCCGTCGATGGTGCTTATGTCAATAATCAAATCTACCTTTCCAATGGCACAGGTGCAGGACAAAATTTCACCATCACTGGATACACTGGAGCAACGAAGATAGCAGTTATTGACAATCCTTTTGCAGCAAACAAAGTTCCTGACACGACTACAACGTACATTGTGTCTGATCCGACGATGGTTAACAACGGAGTTTATCCTCCACCACCGTTTGGAATCGGAGACATTACGAAGTTGGCTGTCGGAATGGAGTCTGGTCGTGCATATGTAGATGGTTATCGTATCGACACTTTGTCCACCCAATTTGTGACAGTTGCTAAGGCAAGAACGACAGCCCAGGCAGTAAGTGCTCAGGTTGCAGCGCCCATTGGAAATTATCTTCTGGTCAAGAACATTTCAAATTTCCCATTGCCGGATTCTAGCGTTCCGAAAAACTTTTTGACAATCAATTTTTCAAATCGGAAGAGCAATGGTTCTTTTGATCTTGCTACGAACGGATTAGGAACAGCCAGAATTCATGCAATGGAATACTACAGTGGACTTAATGCTGGTGATCCAAGTGCTCTGTTTAAGCTGTTCATTTTTGACATCAATTTGAACCCTGGTGTGAACATCGATAACGTTCGTTCGTTCTACTTAGTAAACGATTCCTCACACAACAATAACAATGGTCTAGCGTGCTGGGGTGACGTTTGCACCATGTTCGATGCAACAAACATCAACGGTACAGGTCTAGTTCCAGGTGCAACGATTACCGGCCCAAGTGGAATCGGAACTGAAATTCTGGATGAGTACGATGCAATTAACAATATCATCATCACTGAACCAAACAATACAAACGCACTTCAAATTTTGTCGAGCGGTCAGTTCACGGCACCAAGTTCTACAACAGGAACTTTAGCTAATCGTCGTCAAATTTTCAATTCGTCATTAGCTCTGTTGGTCTATCAAATGCCGATCCAATTGGTTTCGACCATTCGTGCATCTGACACTACTTGCCGAACCAATTACTATGTTCGTCAGACCTTCATTGCAACCAGCAACAGTTCTGGACAGTACATCTTCAACACTTCACCAACAGCAACATTTGCACCATATAACAACATTGATTATATGGCTGTCATCGTAGCATGTTCCAACTCGGGACAGATTGGTAAGATCATTGATCTTGACCAGTACATCAACTCGGGGAATTTCGGCGGAAGTCCAGCAGGCACTCAGCTTACGTTTACAATTTTCAATGCTGGAATCTTGGGTGGTATTACCGGAACGACTGTAAAGTTGATGGCTACACTTTACAAGACGGGAGCACAAGAGAAACTCAAGGCTCTAACCACAGCAACAATTGCATTTCCAAATCCAACTCCGATCATGTCACTTTCAAAAGGTGATGTGTATTCGCTTTTAAATGTTTATGACTCAGGAGATCCTGGTGTTGATGCAACTACAAGCGACATGGACATTAGCGGTCGTTATGTCTTGGATGGTGGTCAACGTGACTATTACTATGACATCGGTCGAATAATCCTTTCACCGGGAGCACCGAATCCAGGTGGCCGTGTTTTGATTTCGTTCAAATACTTTGCCCACTCGGGATCTGGTGACTACTTCTCGGTCGATAGCTACACTAACCAAGTTTCTTATAACAATATCCCTGTTTATCCGGCCTCTAATGGAAGTTTTATGGTCCTTCGTGACTGTATGGATTTCCGTCCTCGCCTCGAAGATGATGGACTGGGATTCTCTGGAACGGGCGGAAGCTATTCGGCTCCTCTCCAGACATCGAATAATATCATTGCTGATTTCCAATACTATCTCGGACGTATCGATAAAATTTACGTCGATAGATACGGCAATTTTGATGACATCACAGGAACCCCGGCGTTGGCTCCTCTACCGCCAGCAGATCCTCTCGATGGTATGATGTTGTACACGATTACTCTTAATCCGTACACACTTTCTACAACAGACCTTTCTTGGATTACGACCAATAACCCTTCATACACTATGCAGGACATTGGTAAGCTCGAACAGCGTATTGCTAACCTTGAATACTATGTCAGTTTAAACCAACTTGAGACAAGCGCAGCCAATTATACCGTAACAAACACGGCAACTGGATTGGATCGTTTCCAAAATGGATTCGTCGTAGACAATTTCCAAGGCATGGGTGTCGGAGATGTTTTTGATCCTGACTTTGCATGTTCTGTAGATCCTGGTTCGGGAACTTTACGTCCAACCTTTATTCAAAATTCTAACAACCTTGATTTTTATGCAACAGGTTCGTCGGGATATGTGGTTCGAGACAACATCTGCGTTTTGCCGTACACTCAAATCCCGGCAATTACGCAAGGCTTTGCTACCGACACAATCAATATCAATCCATTCGCCGTTTTCACGTATTATGGCAGTGTTTCGTTAGTTCCGCCGACTGATACATGGTATTCTACGGTCCAACGTCCAGTTATTAATTTGACAGATAACTCGGCAATGGATGGTTATCAGTACGTCAATCAATGGAGCGGAGTAACTTGGGGTGACTGGCAGACTAATTGGGTCGGTACGCCTGTAAGCACCACATCATCTACGGTATCGACCTCTTCAACACCATCATCAACTGCTGGTAGTGGTAGCACGAATCCTCAGGATGTCATTGCAAATCTTATCGCAACTCCTGGTAGCTGGACCTATACGAACAACACAGCAAACGCCGGTTCGAGCGAAGGAGACGAGTATTCACACACCGTCATTTACATCAATGGTTCTCCATATTCGACGAGTCCTGAATGGAATGGTCAAAACTCTGTCCAGGTTCCTTATACTGTTCAGGGTCCAGGCGCTTCTACATCGTCTACGACAACAACGAACACAACGGTCAGCACGTCACAGCAAATCAGCCAAACTCGTACTGGTATTCAGACGATGGTCACGGCTAATATTACTCAGACAGTCAACAATTCTGTCGTTAATGTCAGCCTGACTCCTTACATTAGAAGTCGCCGTATCAAAGTTATTGGTACGCACTTTAAGCCAAGTACAACTTTGTATCCATTCTTTGATGGAACATTGGTGTCGGCTTTCTGTCGTCCTTATCTTGATCCTCAAATCACACCAAATGCACCGTCAACAGCAGATTGGGAAACGATAACGATTACATGGGGTGGAGATTATAGCCCTCAAGACAACATTGACGAAGGTGTATCTGAAGATCCTACCGATACTGATCAGACAGCTACACTTTTGGTTGGTGCTTTGAATGATCCTTTGGTCACCGATGCAACCGGAAGCATAACTTTATTCTTTGAAATTCCGTGCAATACTGCAAATGAATTTCGTGTCGGTGCTCGTGTGTTCCGTTTAACCTCAAGTTTGACGAATGCTGCAACTGCTTCGACATACGGTGATGCTACTTACAATGCGTCTGGTATTGTTGATCAGAACCAAGAAACCATTACGTCGATTGCCACACCACAAATTCAGACACAACAGGTCAGCCAGTCACAGATTGTCACTCAGAATCTCGGTTCGACGACGACAACATCACAACAGACTGCGGTTGCACAAACAAGTGGTAGTCCTGAAGTAGTTGACTTGACATTGTGGGTTGATCCGCTTGCTCAGTCGTTCTTGGTTAAGTCGGCTGGCGGTCTATTCTTGACTGCGGTCGATGTTTACTTCCAGTCGGCTGATCCGTCAGTTCCCGTCACGATGCAAATTCGTAGTATGGTCAATGGTTATCCATCACAGGATGTTGTTCCATATTCTCAGAAAACACTCTATCCAAATAATCCGATTTTGAGTGCAATCAATTCTTCTGGTGTGCTTGACTATCCGTCGCCATACACTAACGCTAATTAACACTTCG
>Ga0210388_10000162_pt1 | contig 69073 bp, 43 predicted proteins | sample IncBWC19OmetaG_FD_155485 | JGI IMG/M metagenome (GOLD analysis project Ga0210388, IMG submission 155485) | Forest soil microbial communities from Barre Woods Harvard Forest LTER site, Petersham, Massachusetts, United States - Inc-BW-C-19-O ... | reverse complement strand
CGCCCCGGTTCCTATTTCGACGTTCACCAAGATGCAGTCGAGCAGCGCATCTCTGGCGAACAACCATCAGGGGCAGTTTCCGGTGGTGACGCTCTCGTTCAACCTGGCGCCGGGATCGTCGCTGGGTGACGCGACGAAGCAGATTCAGCAAGCTGAGACCGAGATCCAGCTGCCGGCCAGCATCCATGCGGCGTTTCAGGGAACGGCAGCGGCGTTTCAGAATTCGCTGGCGTCGGAGCCCTACTTGATTCTGGCGGCGGTGATCACCGTCTACATTGTTCTCGGAGTTTTATACGAAAGCTACATTCATCCCATTACGATTCTTTCGACGTTGCCCTCGGCCGGTGTAGGCGCGATTCTGGCGCTGATGGTGACCGGCAATGATCTGACGGTGGTGGCGCTGATCGGCATCATCCTCCTGATCGGCATCGTGAAGAAGAACGCCATCATGATGATTGACTTCGCACTCGAGGCGGAGCGCGAGGAACACAAACCGCCGGAGGAAGCTATTTATCAGGCGTGCCTGCTGCGCTTCCGGCCAATCATGATGACAACCATGGCGGCGCTGCTCGGCGGTCTGCCGCTAGCCCTGGGATCGGGAACGGGCGCGGAATTGCGCCGGCCGCTGGGCATCACGATTGTGGGCGGTCTGCTGCTCAGCCAGTTGCTCACGCTGTACACGACGCCGGTGGTTTATTTATGGTTTGACCGGCTGGCGCAAAAGTTCTCGCGCTACCGGATCGGCAATGAAATTCCGCCGGAGCCGATGTCGGCGGATTAGGCGTTTGATTCGAAGATGAGTATTTCGGCTCCATTTATCCGGCGTCCGATTGGCACGTCGCTGCTGGCGGCGGCGCTGCTGCTGTCGGGGATTCTTGCCTTTAACTTTCTTCCGGTGGCATCGCTGCCCAGAATGGACTTCCCGGTGATCAGCGTGGGGGCGGCGCTGCCGGGCGCGGACCCTCAAACGATGGCTTCCGCCGTAGCCACCCCGTTGGAGCGCCAGTTCGGCCGGATCGCGGCGGTGAATCAGATGACTTCGGCGAGTCAGCTGGGCAGTACCTCGATCGCGCTGCAGTTCGATCTGAACCGGAACATCGACGCCGCCGCTCGCGATGTGCAGGCATCGATCAATGCGGCGCGAAGCCAGCTGCCGGCCAACCTGCCGAGCAATCCCACGTACCGCAAGGTGAATCCCTCGGACTCACCAATTCTGTTGCTGGGACTGACATCCGATACCCAGACCGTGCCCCAGATGTACGATGCGGCCGACTCAATCCTCGCCCAAAAACTGTCTCAGGTAAATGGAGTGGGCCAGGTTTTTGTATGGGGTTCGGCGCAGCCGGCGGTACGCGCGGAAGTCAATCCAACCTTGCTCAACAAGCTGGGGGTTGGACTCGACACAGTTCGAACCGCTCTGAATGCCGCCAACGCCAACGCGCCCAAGGGATCGGTTTCCGACCGTACCATGACAGCCTCGTTCACCGATACGGATCAGCTGTTCACCGCCGACCAGTACCGGCCGCTGATCGTGTCGTACAACAACGGGGGGGCGGTGCGGCTGGGAGATGTGGCAGACGTCGAGGACGCGTTGGCGGACGTGCGTAATCTTGGCCTGGTCAATGGCAAGCCGGGCATCATCATGCCGGTTTTCCGCCAACCCGGCGCAAACATTATTGAGACCGTAGACCGAGTGCTGGCGCTGTTGCCGTATCTGCAATCTTCGATTTCGCCGGCAATCAAGCTCTCGGTTGTGATGGATCGCACGACTACGGTGCGGGCATCGGTAAAGGACATCGAGAAGACGTTGTTGATCTCGATCGCGCTGGTAATTCTGGTCGTATTCCTGTTTCTGCGCACCGTGCGGGCGACGATCATTCCCAGTATCGCGGTTCCGCTTTCGCTGGTCGGAACGTTCGGGGTTATGTATCTGCTGGGATACAGCCTGGACAATTTGTCGCTCATGGCACTGGCGATCTCGACCGGATTCGTGGTCGATGACGCGATTGTGGTGCTGGAAAACATTACGCGCTACGTTGAGCACGGCATGGATGTGGTGCAGGCGACGTTCAAGGGAGCGTCCGAGATTGGATTCACGGTGCTTTCGATGAGCGTGTCGCTGGTGGCGGTTTTCATTCCGCTGCTGATGATGGGTGGAATTGTAGGCCGGATGTTCCGCGAATTTGCGGTGACGCTGAGCGTCGCGATTGCGGTCTCGTTGGTGGTTTCACTGACCACGACGCCGACCATGTGTGCGAAATTCCTGCGGTCCGAGAAGAAGGATGAAAAACACAACGTCTTCTATCGCACCAGCGAATGGTTTTTCGACAAGCTTCTGGCGATCTACTCCCATGCGCTGAAGTGGGTGCTGAGGCACCAGGCGTTTACCGGAGTAGTCACCATTCTGGTGGCGGGCTTGAGTGTTTACCTTTACACCATTGTGCCGACGGGCTTCTTTCCGCAGCAGGACACAGGGCGTATTCAGGGCTCGGTGATTGGGGCGCAGGATATCTCGTTCCAGTCCATGAGCGATAAGATCAGGCGCTACGCCGCGATTGTGCTGAAAGATCCGGCGGTCGACACCATGGCGGGATTTACTGGTGGAGGTTCGGCGCTGAACCAGGGCCGGTTCTTCATGATGTTGAAGCCGCTGGAGCAGCGCGGCCCATGCCAGAAGGATCACTTTTGGCAGCCTTGCAAGTACCCGAGTGCCGATGACGTGATCAACCGCCTGCGAGGCAAGTTGGCGGTGGTGCCTGGCGCAACCCTGATTTTGCAGTCGGCGCAGGAACTCACCATCGGGGGGCGAAGTGGCAACGCGCAATATCAGTACACGCTGCAGAGCGCGAACCTGGACGACCTGAACAACTGGGCTCCGCGCCTGTTGCAGAAATTGAAAACGTTGCCAGAACTGCGCGACCAGAATTCGGATCAGCAGGACAAAGGGCTGCAGGCAAAGCTGGTGATCGATCGCGATACGGCCAGCCGCCTCGGCGTTACATCGGAAACCCTGGACAACGCTCTGTACGACGCGTTTGGGCAGCGTCAGGTCTCCACCATGTACAGGCCACTCAACCAATATCACGTTGTCATGGAAGTTGCTCCGCAGTTTCAGCAGACTACTGACGCGTTGCAGAATATTTACCTGCGATCAACGAGTGGAACGCCGGTGCCGTTGGCGGCATTTACACACTACGAGCCTTCGAATACGCCGCTGGCGGTGAATCACCAGGGACAGGTGCCTTCGGTCACGATCTCTTTCAACTTGGCACCGGGGATCGCACTCGGCCAGGCGACGGATGCCATCGAAAAAGCGGAAAGCACCATCGGCTTTCCATCCACCATCCAGGCGAGTTGGCAGGGAACGGCTCAGGCTTTCCAGGATTCTCGTTCCAACATGCTGATCCTGATCCTTACTGCGCTGGGCGCTGTCTACATCGTGCTGGGCATGCTTTATGAGAGCTATATTCATCCCATTACTATTCTCTCCACGATACCGTCAGCCGGTGTGGGAGCGCTCCTGGCGCTTCTTTTGACGCATAACGAGCTGAACGTGATCGGAATGATCGGTATCATCCTGTTGATCGGGCTGGTCAAGAAGAATGCAATCATGATGATTGATGTCGCGCTCGAAGTGGAGCGCACGCAAGGGAAAAAGCCGGCGGAAGCGATCTACGAAGCCTGCATCCTGCGTTTCCGGCCGATCATGATGACGACCATGGCCGCCCTGTTGGGCGGGCTGCCGCTGGCGCTGGGAACAGGGACTGGTTCTGAATTGCACCGGCCGCTGGGAATCACGATTGTGGGCGGGCTGGCCGTGAGCCAGCTATTGACGCTCTTCACTACGCCCGTGGTTTACGTGTATCTCGACCGGCTGCGCCTGGCGCTCCACGGCGGAGAAGATGAAACTCTGCCGGAAAAACCGGCACCCAGCAGCCCGCGTCCGAGCCCCGCTCACTAAGCTGGTAAATCCTTCATTCCCAAGGCACATTTGACTACACTAAAAAGCTTGTGCAACCTCGCCGAAGAACTTCTGCATCGCAGAGGTGGGGCCATGCTGCGGAGCGTGCGGCGATCCGGTCTGGTTTCGAGGGGCGGAGTCAAAATGGCTCAACCGGCTGCGAAAGAAGCGGCTTGTCCCGTATGATAGAAGATGCCAGCAACACTGCGTGAGAGCGATACATTCGCCCAGAGACGGCGGGCAGACCAGCGATTTTCCATTTTCGAAGCGAAAATTTCTTTCAGGAGTCACGGATGCTAAAGAGAGCGACGGCTCTGTTCTTTATTACTGCGAGCATAGCCACGTGGGTGGGTTGTAATACTACGACCAACCGTTATTTATATGCAGCGATCCCCGGCGCCGACCAATTGGTCGCCTACCGTGAGGACCCGAACTCGGGAGTGCTCACAGTGCTGGCGGGGAGCCCGATCACGGCGGGTCCGGCGGTGCAATCGATCGTGATTCATCCTTCCAAGAAGTTCCTGTACGTGGCCAACTCCGGCGAAGGCGACATCTCGCTGTTCACAATTTCGAGCACGGGCGGCCTGACGGAGAAGACTCCGCGCACGGCTGCAGGCACCGTTCCAACGGTCCTCGCCCTGGACGCGGCGGGAGGATTTTTATACGCTGCCAATGCCGGATCGGACAGCATTTCAGTTTTTTCGGTCGACCCCGACCTGGGTACGCTGAGTCCCGTTGGCCCCCCTTACACCATTGGAATCGTACCGTTGAACATGAAACTATCGCCCTCAGGCACGGTTCTTTACGTGACCGGTGCGGGCAGCCCTGGGTACATTGAGGCCTTCACTTTAACTTCGGGCATTCCTACACTGGTGACGGGATCACCCTTTCAAACGGGAACGAATCCTCACGGCCTGGCGATCGACCCCAGCGGAACTCATCTTTACACCGCCAACACCTCGGACAATTCAATCTCTGCCTTCAGCATCAATTCGGACGGTTCCCTGACGCAGCTTTCTGGTTCGCCGATTGGCGAGTCGTTCTTCAGTCCGCTCGGAATGCTGGTAGATAATTCTGGCAAGTACCTTTATGTGGCGAATGAAGGCTCGACCAATCTGTCGGGGTACGCGATCGGCAGCGACGGCGGATTGACCCTGCTGACGAATTCTCCGTTCACAACTGCATCCGAACCAAGCTTCATCGCCACTGATCCCACCGGAAAGTATTTGTTCGTTGGCAACCAGGCGGGTCCAGCGATTCAGTCATTCCTCCTCGATGGCAGCACTGGGACTCTCACGTCCGTTGCTTCGTATTCGGTGGGGAACACGCCGGCCTCGATAGCGGTGACGCCGTGACCGTTTGATTTAACAAGCGCTTGACAATTCGGGAGAGCGGCGTTGGGACAATAAACTCGACAGTGCAGGAGTACAGCCGAGACCAGAGCGCGGGCATCTAAATCCGTAAGCCGTCCTGTCCGGTGGGTGATAGCTGGGACTAGCCCGGAATTGGAGCCCTCCATGAAAATTGCCAGCGCCGCGAGCGCCTTTCCTAAGCATTATTACTCACAGAAATTTCTACTGGAAAAACTACAGGAGTATTGGGGCGACCGGTTGCGGAACCCGCAGCTCCTCGCGCGCCTGCATCGCAACGTCACGGTCGAAGGCCGGCACCTGGCCCTGCCTCCCGAAAAATACTACGACATCGCCACCTGGGGCCAGGCGAACGACATCTGGATCGAAGTGGCGCAAGAACTGGGCGAACAGGCGTTGTGCCGCGCCCTTCATCACGCCGGGCTGGAGACGCGTGAACTCGGCGCGCTGTTCTTCACTTCGGTTACGGGAATCTCAAGTCCATCCATTGATGCGCTGCTCATCAACCGCATGGGGCTGCCGGCGAACATTCGCCGCATACCGATTTTCGGTCTAGGATGCGTGGCGGGTGCGGCTGGAATTGCGCGGGCCGCGGATTACGTTAAAGCTTATCCTTCTCAGGCAGCGGCATTGGTGTCGGTCGAATTGTGCTCGCTAACCATCCAGCGAGATGATCTATCGGTGGCGAATTTGATCTCCTCCGGATTGTTCGCCGACGGATCGGCAGCCGTGATTGTCACGGGCAGCGATATGAACGCCACAGGCCCGGAGATTCTGGCGACTCGATCGATTTTCTATCCTGACACTGAAGAGATGATGGGATGGAAAGTCACCGAGAAAGGATTCCGCATCACGCTGTCGCCGGAAGTCCCTGTGCTGATTCGCGAACATCTGGGCCACGATGTGGATTCGTTCCTGGCGGATCACGGCCACGAGCGCGGCGACATTGGAAGCTGGGTGTTGCACACGGGAGGTCCGAAGGTTCTGGAGGCAACGGCAGCTGCGCTCGACTTGCACAACGGTCAGCTCGATGCATCGTGGGATTGCTTGAGACGAGTTGGAAATCTGTCGTCGGCTTCGGTGCTGGTGGTGCTGGAAGATGTCATGAAGAACCGGCGTCCAGAGCCCGGTACGCTGGGAGTGCTTGCAGCCATGGGACCGGGGTTCTGCTCTGAGTTGCTGTTGTTGAAATGGTAGGGTCGCCGGCTATGAATGAGAGTGCGTCGGACACGACAGATGTTTTTGTGATTGGCGGCGGTCCGGCCGGACTAGCGGCGGCGATCACGGCGCGGCAACGCGGCTTTCGCGTCATAGTGGCGGACGGCGCGCAACCTCCGATCGACAAGGCCTGCGGCGAGGGATTTCTGCCGGATGGCCTGGAGGCGCTGGAGCAGTTGGGGATTCACGTGCCCCGCAGCGAGGCCTATCAATTTCGCGGGGTTCGTTTTCTGACTTCTTCTTTGTCAGCGGAGGCGCGTTTTCCCGGCGGCAGCACTGGACTGGCGGTGCGGCGCACGGTCCTGCATCAAATCATGATCGAACGCGCGACGCAGCTAGGCGCGGACTTGTGGTGGCGGACGGCGATCACAGGCATTTCGCCTTCTGGAGTCCGCCTTGGAGAGCGCTGCGTTGGGGCGCGGTGGATTGTGGGTGCGGACGGCTTGAATTCGCGGGTACGGCGCTGGGCTGGCCTTGAGGCAGGAACCAGGCCCCGGTTGCGATATGCGTTCCGACGGCACTACCGGATAGCGCCGTGGAGCGACCACATGGAGGTGTACTGGGGCGATCATTGCCAGGGCTATGCGACTCCGGTGAGCGGCGAGCAAGTGTGCGTGGCGCTGGCATCGCACGAACCGGGCATGCGATTAGATGACGGGTTGCGCGAACTACCTGACCTTAGAGCGCGTCTGCAGGGTGCTGAAACGGCTTCGACCGAGCGAGGAGCGTTGACTGGCAACCGCACACTTAAGCGCGTGTGGCGGGACAATCTGGCGCTGATTGGCGACGCTTCGGGCACGGTGGATGCGATCAGCGGAGAAGGTTTGGGATTGGCGTTCCGCCAGGCCGCGGCATTAGCGGAGTGTTTCGCGGACGGCGATCTGGCTCGTTATCAGGTCGAACACCGGCGTCTGGGATTGCGCCCGAGGCTGATGGCACGAATGATGCTGAATCTCGATCGACGGCCGCGGCTGCAGCGCCGCACTTTACGGGCGTTTGGAAAACATCCGCAGGTCTTTCCGCGGTTGCTGGGGCTTCACGTGGGAGCGGTGCCGCCCTTGGACGTATGGCGGGACGGCCTAACGTTGGGATGGGGCTTGCTCACGGCTTAACAATTATGAACTTTACCGGCCGCTGGGCCGCCCGCGGATTGAAAATTCTGGCGCTGCTCAGTCTGACGATTCTTTCCGCTACGGCGCAGCAGACAACTCTTCAGCTCGATCCCGCCAACTCCTCCGTGAAGTTTACTCTTGGCGACGTGCTGCACACGGTGCACGGAAGCTTTCAATTGAAACGCGGCGCCCTGCAATTTGAACCGTCCACTGGAAAGCTTTCGGGAGAGATTGTGGTGGACGCCCGGAGCGGTGAGAGCGGCAGCGGCATGCGTGACCGGAAGATGCACCGGGAAGTGCTCGAGAGCGAAAGTTATCCGGAGATTTCGTTTCGACCAGACTTGATCGAAGGGGCGGTCGCCCGCCAGGGAAAATCCTCGGTGAAGGTTCATGGTATGTTCCGCATACACGGGGTCGACCGCGAGATCATGGTTCCGGCGGAGGTCGAAATGTCCGCGGACCACTGGGCCGCGACCGTGCATTTCACGGTGCCATATGCGAAATGGGGAATGAAAAATCCCAGCACGCTCTTTTTGCGGGTGAACGATTCAGTGGAAATTGATCTTGCGGTGACCGGCAGTGCGGTACAACACGGCGGGGCTACTCGCGATTCGGCTCAGTAGCCATCTTGCGGCACGATCCCTCTCCCTTCGGTGCACTCATAGCAGCGGCCGGCAGCGAGATTTTTGTATTCTTCATTTCTGCCGCTGGGCCAGTCGATGACGACGCGGTCGATGTGGTCACTCTTCTCCAGACCAAACGTTACGGGCAGTTCCGATTGCGATAGATAACTGGAGCCGCCTTTCACCATTCGCGACTGAGTTACACCGCCGGTAAAAATGTAAACTGTTGCGCCGATCGCATCGCGGTTTGATTTCGTTCCCACCAGGCGGAAGCGAATGCTGCGGTTCCCGGCCATCTGATCGTTGCGATAGAGATATGCGGGACCGTTGTTGGTGGTAAGCAAGAGGTCGAGATCGCCGTCGCGATCAAAGTCGCCATACGCAAGACCGCGGCCGACTTTCGGCTGGTCAAAGCCTCCGCCGGTTTCGCTGGCGACGTCGTGGAAGCTTTCCTTTCCAGAGTTCAGAAAGAGCTGTGGCGGCTGGGCGTAGCCGACATTGCCGCGAATGTTGCGCACCGTCTCATCGATGTGTCCGTTAGCAACGGCAAAATCGAGCCAGCCGTCGAGGTTGACATCGAGAAAAGCACAGCCGAAGCCCAGGCTATTTCTCGAGGCCAATCCCACTCCTGATTGCGGGGCGATGTCTTCGAAACCCTTGCCAGTCGCTCGATACAGGCCGATCATTTCATTATCGAAGTTGGTGATCACGACGCCGGATGCTCCTGAATTCTCGAAATCCGCGGCATCGACTCCCATGCCGGCGCGTGCTTTGCCTTCGCTGCTGAAGGCCACGCCGGCCTCGACCGCGACGTCTTTGAATGTTCCGTTGCGCTGGTTGCGATAGAGCTTGTTGGGCTGAGTATCGTTGGCCACGAGCAGGTCGAGCCAGCCGTCACGATTATCGTCGAGCAAAGCCACGCCCAGGGATTTGGAGCTGCTGTCGAAGATTCCGCTGGCTGCCGTGACATCTTCGAATGTGCCATCGCCGCGGTTGTGAAACAGCCAGCAAGTGGCACCGCGATAGGCCTCGGGAGTGCAATACGACTTGTGTTTGCCATCAAGGCTGCAGAACACGTCGTGCTCGGGCGACCACTTCACATAGTTGCAGACAAAAAGATCGAGCAGACCGTCGCGATCATAGTCGAACCACACAGCTGAGGTGCTGAAACCCTCGCGCTTTCCCAAACCGCTGGTGGCGGTGACGTCGACGAAGGTGCCTTTGCCGGTATTACGGAACAACCTGTTCTGTCCGACGCAAGTGACCAGAATGTCAGGGAAGCCGTCGTTGTTGTAGTCGCCGACCGCCACACCCATGCCGTAGAGTTCGACGTCGAGGCCGGCGCGAGAAGTAACGTCGGTGAAAGTTCCGTTGCCATTATTGTGATACAGGCGAAGCGTAGAGCGGCGCGTCTTGTGGCCTGGCCAGTCTGCGCCGTTGATCAGCAGGATATCCTGCCAACCGTTTCGATCGTAATCGAGAAAGGCGCAGCCTGACCCCAGCGTTTCCGGCAGAAATTTTCCGCCAAAGGCTCCGCTATTGTGCTGGAAGTGAATCCCAGCCTGGCTGGTAACGTCGGTGAATCGAAAGCCGGGAGAAGAGTTCCCGGTTTTCGCCGCCCCTGCCTGAAGACCAGGCAATTGCGATACGGATGCCAGGCCTGCCATTCCCCATAAGAAGGACCTGCGATTCACGGAACGTTCACCAACCCGGCGCGAATGGCGTACACCACTAATTCAGCGGTCTTGTGGATTCCGAGCGTATTCATAATGTTGGCACGGTGAACGGCGATGGTGTTGGCGCTGAGTTCGAGGGCGGTTGCGATCTCTTTATTCGACTTGCCGTCAACGATCATCTGCAGCACTTCCACTTCGCGCTGCGTGAGCCCGGCATTGCGTTCGCCCTTCAGTGCGGATCGCTGCTCGACCTGAGGATCGAAGACAGTTTCCCCGGCGGCGACCTTGCGGATGGCGGCGCCGAGTTCAAGGTCGAGCGCATTCTTGAGCACGTAGCCTTTCGCTCCCGCCTCAATTGCCTGGCGCACCCAGGTGCTCTCCGTGTGCATGCTGAGCATGAGAATGGCGGCTTCAGGAAAGTCCTCAAGAATTTGGCGCGTGGCTTGCAATCCGTTCATGCCGGGCAAAGCGCAGTCCATGACAACGACGCGCGGGCGCAGTTCTTTCGCCAGCTTGATCGCTTCTTCACCATCGCCGGCTTCGCCGACGACATCCATGTCCTTTTCATCTTCCAGCATGCGCCGGAAGCCGCGCCGGACCAGGCTGTGGTCATCCACCAGCAAGACTGTGATCTTCTTTTCCATAAAATTCCGCTCTCTCCCGTGGAACGGCAAGATGCACCAGGGTTCCGCCTTCTGCCGGACGCGAGAACGCAATACGCCCGCCCATCAATTCAGAGCGTTCGCGCATCGCGACCAAACCAATTCCACGCTTGTTTGGGCGCTCCTGAAATCCGGTTCCGTGATCTTCCACTTCCAATTCAAGCGCATCCTGCAGGAAACGTAATCGCACCCAGGCCTGCTTCGCACCGGAATGCCGCGCCATGTTGTTGAGTGCCTCCTGGACGACGCGGTAGATGTGTACACCGGCGCCGCCATCCACGGGAAACGACTCGCCCTGCTTCTCATAGGATATGGCAATTCCGGTCTGCCGTTCCACGGTGGGTATGTACCAGTCAAGCGTGCTCTCCAACCCGGCCTCGTCCAGCATGACGGGATGCAGTGCCTGCGAAAGGCTGCGAACGCTCTCCAGCGTTGTCTGCACCGTCTGCAGAACCTCCTGCAGATCGGCGCGCAGCGACGATCCCTCTGGCGCATGGGTTCCGGCGCGGCGCAGCATGGAACCGACAGCAGTCAGGATCTGGCCAAATTCGTCATGCAGTTCGCGCGAGATGTAGCGCAGAGTCGATTCCTGGGTGGCGATAAGCTTCTGCGCCAGTTCGCTGCGGCGCTCGGAAATCTCGGCGAGACGCGCGAACAAACGCCGGTTCCAGCGAATCAGGGAGAGACCATTCAGCAGGATTGCAAGAAGAGTGGCCACGAGAAAAACGTAGACTTGGCGCTGCACGCGGTCATAGATCTGGACGATGCGCTGGCCGGCCTGCTCCTCATTTTCGCTGTTCTGCACCAGCAGGCGTGCCACGGCTGTGCTCAGGGCGGCCTGGCGCTCTTGCAGGGATAGCTGAATCTGCTCCCGCGCCTCTTTTTCTTTGCCGTCATGGGCGAGTGCGAAAACTCGATCCACAGCATCCCAGAATTGGGTAAACGATCCGGTGAGAAAGGCGCTCTGTTCCGGCGTCCGGCTGGTCGCGGCAAAACCGGACTCCAGTTTGATCGAGTCGTCCAGATCGGTGCGAATGCGCTGGAACTGCGCCGACCACGCCGTCAGAGGATAGGGCTCGTCACTGCTGACCATGTCGCGCATGGCGACGGCGAGCAGGTTGAGATCGTTCTGAATGCGAAGTAACTGCAGCGAATCCTTGCGGTTACGGTCTACTAACTCGACCTGCAATTTGCGCAGACCGATCACTTGCCAGGTGATATACGCAGAATACGCCACCACCGCGGACAGCGTGATGAGAAGGCCCAGGAGCAGGCCTACGGTCGGCGAACGTTCCGCAGCGGACGGGCGGGACACGCCCCGAGCATACAACGTTGGGACGCACCCTGTCACAGGCGGAGTCTGAGGCAATTGTGTGACAATAATGAAGCGAACCCACGTCCGGCGGAGTCCAAAGTAGATTGAGTCCTCCAACAAAAGAAAGCGCGAAGCCCCCGAATCTCCAGCGACTGAAGGCGGTCTGGCCCGAAGTGTGGAAGTTGATGCGTCCCCGTCGCTGGGTACTTGGGCTGGGGTTCGTTTTGATGGTGATCAACCGGGTCGCCGGATTCGTGCTGCCGTATTCTTCGAAGTTTCTGATCGATAACGTAGCCGCCAAGGGTCAGACTTGGATGCTGCGCCCGCTGGTTTTGGCGGTGTTGCTGGCGACGCTGATCCAAGGCGTGACCTCGTTCTCGCTGACACAATTGCTGTCGAAAGCAGCGCAGCGCCTGATCGCCGATCTGCGGCAGCAGGTGCAAAAGCACATCTCCCACCTGCCAGTTGCGTTTTACGATGCCAACAAGACAGGTGCGCTGGTCTCGCGCATCATGAGCGATGTGGAGGGCGTTCGAAATCTTCTGGGCACTGGACTCGTCGAATTTTCCGGTGGCCTGGTTGCGGCAGGGATTGCGCTCGTGCTGCTGCTCAAGACCAGTGTTCCGCTCACCCTGATCGCCGTCGGCTCGCTGGGCTGTTTTGCCCTCGCACTGAGCCGGGCATTTGCGACCATCCGACCAATCTTCCGCGAACGGGGCAAAATCAACGCCGAGGTGACCGGGCGGCTGACCGAATCCCTGGGCGGCGTGCGAGTGATAAAGGGATACCACGCGGAGGAACGCGAAGAAAAAGTCTTTGCAGGCGGTGTGCGCCGGCTTCTGGATAACGTTATGCGCACTCTGACGGCTACATCACTGATGAGTCTCTCCGCCAGCGTGCTGCTGGGAGTAGTCGGAGCCGCCACGATGTACGTGGGCGGCCACCAGATGCTGTCGCACTCTTTGAGCCCCGGCGGCTACATCTCGTACAACCTGTACCTGGTCTTTTTGATCGCGCCCATCATGCAGGTGGTTTCGATCGGCACGCAAATCACGGAAGCGCTGGCCGGCATGGAGCGGACGCAGGAAATCATGCGCGAGCGACCCGAGGACGAGGATCCTAAACGGTCTGTGGCGCTGGGCGACATCGCGGGTACGGTCGAGTTTGACGACGTGAGCTTCAGCTACGACGGGAGCCACGAAGTGCTCCACCATCTTTCCTTCCGTTCCGAGCCGGGGACGGTGACGGCGCTGGTCGGCTCGTCGGGGTCGGGAAAGTCGACGACCATCGGGCTGATCTCGGCGTTCTACGTGCCTTCCAAGGGCGTGATTCGCGTGGATGGAGTGGACTTGAGCACCGTGCGCCTCGACTCCTACCGCACGCGACTGGGAGTGGTACTGCAGGAGTCTTTTCTGTTCGACGGAACGATCCGGGAGAACGTCGCTTTCTCGCGGCCGGAAGCCAGCGAGGAAGAGATCATGCGCGCTTGCCAAATCGCGCGCGTGGATGAATTCGCCGAGTCGTTCGCCGACAAGTACGAAACTGTAGTTGGCGAGCGAGGCGTAAAACTGTCGGGCGGCCAGCGGCAAAGAATCTCGATCGCGCGGGCGATTCTGGCCGAGCCGCGCATTCTGATTCTGGACGAAGCTACTTCCAGCCTCGACTCGGAATCGGAAGAGATGATTCAGCAAGGGCTGTCCTATCTGATGCAGGGACGTACGACGTTTGTCATCGCCCACCGGCTATCGACGATTCGGCGCGCCGATCAGATCATGGTGATGGAGCAGGGTCAGATTGTAGAGCGCGGGACGCACGCGCAACTTTATGCCGCTCGTGGCCGCTACTACGACCTGTACACGAGGCAGCACGGAGTCGAGGAAAATCTCTTCCTGGCGCCGGGTGAAGGCGATGCAGTGGCTGCGAACGGCGGCGGTGCCGACGGCAAGAACGGCGACGGGCCGGGCAATGCCTTGCGCGTTCTGCGAGGGGAGATGCGCTAGGTTTATGACGACAGCCCCTGTAGTTTCCGCCGCAAACGGTACGGTCGCGATCCGCAGCGAGAATCTGTGCCGGCATTACCGCATGGGTGAAACTCTGATTCGAGCGGTGGATGGAGTGTCGCTCGAAGTTCGTGCCGGGGAGTTCGTAGCGCTGCTCGGAAGTTCGGGCTCGGGCAAATCTTCCGTTTTAAATTTAATCGCGGGACTTGATCGTCCGACATCAGGCAGCGTCGTGGTGCAGGATCGCGATCTGGCGAAACTCTCGCGCGAAGAATTGGCCAAATACCGGCTGCATGTCGTGGGAATGGTCTTCCAGTCATTCAATCTGATCGCCAGCATGACGCTGGCGGAGAACGTGGAATTGCCGCTGCGTTTCGCGGAGGTCGACCGGAGCAAGCGCGATGACCAGGCCCGGGAAGCGCTCGAGCGCGTCGGACTGCGAGAGCGGATGCACCACCGCCCCAGCGAGCTTTCCGGCGGCGAGCAGCAGCGAGCCGCACTCGCCCGCGCTCTCATCAACCGTCCCAAACTTTTGTTGGCTGACGAACCCACGGGAAATCTCGACAGTCATACTGGAACGGAAATCATGGACATGGTCCGTGAGTTCAACCAGAAGTTGGGGATGACCGTGGTGATGGTGACCCACGAACGCGCGCTGGCCGAACGCTATGCGCAGCGCATGATTTTCCTGGCGGACGGAAAGTTGATCGATGACCACCTGAACAACCTGCCGGGAGGACAATCTTGAAGATTCCCGACCTGGCCGAACTTGCCTTGCGGAACCTGCGCGAGTCGATGCTGCGCAACTCGCTGACCACGATTGGCATCTCCGTTGGCGTGGCGTCGCTGGTGGCGATGCTCTCGCTCGGCATCGGCCTGCAACAACTGGCGTCGCGACGACTGGTGAAGTCCGGGCTGTTTGATACGGTCGTCGTCACTTCGCGTCGCGATCTGCGCGGAATGGGTCGCGAAGAAGAGCGGAGCGGACCAATCGCCGGCGAGAGCCGTGTTCTCGACGAGCCCGCGCGGCAGGAAATTGAACGTCTGCCGAACGTGATCGAGGCTTACCCTGATATTCGCTTCATCACGGAGTTGCGCTACGACGACAAGCCGCATCTGACGATGATCTCGGCGCTGCCGGACTCGGCCAAATCCAACGACGCCTTCGATGGAATGCAAGGCAGCTTTTTCTCTGCGGACACGGCGCCTGAAGTAATTCTGCAGAAGACCTTCGCCGAAGAACTATTGGGCAAAACTCCCAGCCGGGGACTCGATGAGACCAAGGTCGCCGATTTGGCCGGGCCTCTGCTGGGGAAGGAACTGACGATGCGCTACGCGCAACGGGCGCCCAGCGTCGCGCAACCGGCCCCGCCCCGCGCGGACGCGGCGAATTCCGCAGACAGCAGTCTTGCCGGCGCGGCGTATTCGGTTCTGTCGCGGGAACAGAAGCTCAAGATTGTGGGCATCGCCGATCTGGACCCGGAGAGCATGCGCGGTCCGACGCGCGCACGCGTATTCCTTCCTCTGAAACTCGCGGAGGAGCTTCATGTAATGCAGCCGGGCGACCTGCGGGAAATCTCGCGGGCGGCGAGCGATCAACCGGTTTACTCCTCAGTTAGCGTGCGCGTGAAGAATCCAACCCAGGTTCAGGGTACCGAAGACGCGCTCAAGAAAATGGGCTTCACGACGTTTTCGCTCCTCGATGCGAGCCAGAGTCTGCGCACCTTCTTCAGAGTGTTGGACTTGTTCCTGTTAATCTTCGGCAGTCTTGCGCTTGCGGTGGCATCGATTGGGATCGTCAACACGCTGGTGATGGCCATCCTCGAGCGGCGGCGTGAGATCGGCATCATGAAGGCGATTGGCGCCAGCGACGGCGATGTAAAAAAACTCTTCTTCGCCGAAGCCGGAGCCATGGGAATTCTGGGCGGCATCGCGGGCGTTGTTTTGGGATGGGGGATTGGCCGCATCATCAACCTTGGCACCAATTTTTATCTCAGGCGCGAGTCTCTGCCTCCGGATAATTTCTGGGCAGTGCCGTGGTGGCTGGTGGCGCTGGCCATCGGGTTCTCATTTCTTGTCAGCCTGATTTCCGGATTGTATCCGGCCGGACGCGCTGCCAAACTCGATCCCGTACAGGCGTTGCGCTACGAGTAGACTGAGCTGCATGACACGCGCTTTCAGGCTGGGCTACCTACCGCTATTATTCCTCGTCTTATTTGCAGCTGAAGCGGCCACCGCTCAAAGTCGCATCGACTGCAGCGCACTGAACAGCCGGATCCTCAAACAAGTCGTGCGGTTTTGCGTCTATCTTCCTGCAGGCTACGATGCGGGCGCGACCCAGAATCCGGTGCGGCGCTACCCGGTGCTTTATTTTCTGCATGGACTTGGCGACAATGAGCAAACACTTTTCAACAGCGGCGGCTGGACTGTGCTCGACGATCTGCGCAATCAGAAGAAGATGGGCGATTTTCTGATCGTAGCGCCAGAGGGCCGGCGCAGCTTCTACATCAACTCGGCCGACGGATCAGTGCTCTACGGCGACTTCCTCGTCCAGGAGTTCCTGCCTCAAATTGAGCACACCTATCGCATTCTTCCAGGCCGCGCGGGGCGCGCCATCAGCGGGATATCCATGGGCGGATATGGAGCTTTGCGGTTGGCGTTCGCGCATCCTGAGTTGTTCTTGGCGGTGAGCGCGCAGAGCGCGGCCTTGATCACCGAGTCGCCGCAGGAATTGGATGCAGCATCGCGAACAGGCACGCCGCTGGCCGGCGTGCTGGGCGCTGTCTTCGGGAATCCAATCGAAGTTGCCCACTGGAATGAGAACAGTCCGTTCGTTCTAGCCAGGAAAAATGCCGCCTCCCTGCGGAAGCTCACAATCTATTTCAACTGCGGCCAGGATGATAACTACGGGTTCGAAAAGGGTGCAGCTGAGCTACACAAGGAATTGCAGAAGGAAGGCATTGCCCACCAGTATCACCCTTATCCCGGAGATCACAGCCTGACTTATTTTCTTTCGCACTTCGACGAGGTGATGCAGTTTCATTCGCGAGCGTTCGGGCTGCTGCCGAAGGAATCGGCCCGCATTCCGGCCGCGCAAAAGTGATAGCTCGCGGACGTCTTCCATAGTTTTGGCGGCTGGCGCTCAACGCGTCGCTTCTGATAACTTCGACAGCGTTGAAACGAGCGGACACGCCTGAGCACTGATCGCAATTCTCGAGTCGCACATTGAACACATCAACAGTAATCAACATCGAAGACCTGCGCAGCATGGCCAAACGCCGTCTGCCGAAGGCGGTGTTTGACTATCTGGATGGTGGTGCCGAAGGTGAGGTTACGCTGGCGGAGAACTGCCGCGCGTTTCGCGACGTACTCTTTCGTCCCAGAGGAGCCGTTTCGGTTGCGAACTGTGATCTGAAGACTCGTGTGCTGGGGCACGAACTTTCATTTCCGGCCATGCTGGCCCCGGTCGGATACAGCCGCTTGATGCACCCGGGAGGTGAAGTGGCCGCAGCGCGCGCCGCCGGCGAGGCCGGTACGGGTTATATCCTCTCCACGATTTCGGGGCACAAATTGGAGGACGTCAAAGCCGCATCGCGGGGCCCAGTTTTTTATCAGCTCTACCTGCTCGGCGGCCGCGAAGCGGCGGAAGGATCTCTGGAGCGCGCCAGCAAGGCGGGATTTTCTGCGCTGGTCATCACCGTGGATACTCCGGTGGCCGGCTTGCGCGAGCGCGACCCACGCAACGGGATGAAAGAATTGCTGGGCTCGTCGCCGTTCGCAAAACTTCCATACTTGCCAAACATTCTTTCGCATCCCCGCTGGCTGACTTCATTTCTTCTCGACGGCGGCACGCCCAGGCTGGAAAACATCGTGATTCCGGGCAAAGGTCCTATGGCGCTAGTGGATGTTGGTGCGGCATTGGCGCAAGCAACGGTGACTTGGGAAGATTTGCGCTGGATCCGCGAATTGTGGTCCGGGCCAATCGTGGTTAAAGGCGTGCTGATCGGGGATGACGCCCGGCGCGCAGTGGACGAAGGCGCGGCCGCAGTCGTTGTATCGAACCATGGAGGCCGGCAACTGGATTCAGTTTCCTCCACGCTGCGGGCGCTGCCTGAAATTGTTTCCGCGATCAACGGTCAGATCGAAGTGCTGATGGATGGCGGAGTCCGCCGCGGCAGCGACATCGTTAAAGCGATCTGCCTGGGAGCAAGGGCCGTACTGGTGGGCAGAGCGTACGCTTATGGCCTGGCGGCCGCGGGGCATGCGGGCGTCGCGCGCGCGATCGAGATTCTTCGATCAGATGTGGAACGGACAATGCGGTTGCTGGGATGTGGATCGGTCGTGGAACTGGACCGCCGCTACGTTCAAGGTCGAACCGACAGTCAGGCCGCCCACTGAATCACGGTGTAGGAGCGCGCGGGCACTTCGAATCTGGTGCGGCCTCCACTGGTTGAAATCTGAGGCGCGGGTTGGGGCGCGACGCGCTGAGCCGCCTCGAAGCTATTGAAAGCCTTCAAATCCGTGCCGGTGAGTACGACTGCATTCAGCACTTTCCCCGGCGAGCGATCCTGCCAATTAATTTCAACCGTGTGTGCTTTGTTCAGATCGCGATTCAGGATGAACAGCGACGCCTTGCCGTCCTCTGGACTCAGCGTCCCCGCCACATCGAGGTAGGGTACGTGGCCTACTTCCGAGACTTCATAAGTAGCGGATTCCACTAACATCTGGAGCACGTTGCCCTGCGCCCACTGCAACGCCCAACTATAGGGATAATAAATCGATTGCCGCAGCAGGCCCTTCGCATTGGTCACGATCGGGGCGATGACGTTCACCAACTGTGCCAGGCACGCGATTTTTATGCGATCGGCGTTGCGCATCAGGCTGTTGAGGATTCCGCCCACCAGCAGCGCATCTTCCAGGTTATAGACTTCCTCCAGCAAGTGCGGGGCTTCCTGCTGGTGTCCATTGCTAGCGTCGCCGCTACGGGCGCGGTACCACACGTTCCATTCATCAAACGACAGCCAGAGTTTTTTCGGCGAGCGCTTGTGTCCACGCACCAGGTCACAAACGGCGAGGGTTTCGGCGATCTGGCGTTCCATGCTCAGGTTCATGGCCACGAACTTCGAACTATCTTCACCGGTTTCCTGTTTTGTATTACCGATGTAGCGATGCAGCGACAGGCCGTCGACGTACTCATAACACTGCTCCAACACTTCGCGGTCCCATTCCAGATAGGTCGGCATGCCGGGACCACTGGATCCGCAGGCGATCAACTTCAGTGACGGATCCACTGCGCGCATCTGGCGAGCCGAGTCCTGTGCTTTCAAGCCGTATTCGGCGGCCGTCACGTGCCCGATTTGCCACGGACCATCCATCTCATTGCCCAGGCACCAGTGCTCCACCTTGTGCGGTTGCTCAATTCCGTGGCTGCGCCGCAGATCGCTCCACTTTGTTCCCTTCTCGATGTTGCAGTATTCGACGAGCGCGGCTGCTCTTTCGGGCGTGCCGGTACCCAGGTTCAGCCCCATCAGCGGACGAGCGCCCACAATCTTGCACCACGCCATGAATTCATTAGTGCCGAACTGATTGGTGTCGATGGTATTCCACGCCCGGTCGAGAATGCGCGGCCGGTCTTTTTTGGGTCCAACTCCGTCAAGCCAGTTGTATCCCGAGACAAAATTGCCGCCGGGATAACGAATGATTGGAACTCCCAGCTGGTGCACTTCTTCCATCACATCTCTGCGGAATCCGCTGGCGTCGGAAAGGGGTGAGCCGGGATCGTAAATGCCCTCATAAATCGCGCGCCCGAGATGTTCAAGGAATGAACCAAACATGTTCCGATCGAGCGGAGCGATCGTCCGGCGGGAATCAATATAGATGCGCGCGACCGTGGCTGAATCGGTGGCCGTCGTTTGAGCGGACGCGAAGGGCCTTGCAAGAAGATTCGTGGAGCACGCAATGCCCGCGCTGGCGGCTTGTTGCAGGAACCTCCGTCTTGAATCGGAAAACATGCGGTTCATCCTCGAGGTGAAGTCTTCTGCAGGACCACGATTTCAGAGTCTGGGTGGTCCGGCTAAGAGATCAGCGCTTTGCGTTTCGGATCAACGCGGGTAGCACCTGGCCGAACTCGGTTTTTCCCGGTTCGCCGAACGCAAAATAAAGTCTGCGATAGTGTTCGTACAGCTCTGCGTACACTCGTTGCACTGATACTGCAGGTTCGTAGATTTTGTATGGCGGGCAGATCTTCGCTTGCGCGTCGGCGATGGTCTTGAACGTACCAGCCGCGAGAAAAGCGAAGATAGCAGATCCGATTCCTGTTACCTTGCTGCTCGGCACGAGTACCGGTCGTCCCAGAACATCGGCGTATACCTGATTGAGCACGGGATTGTTCTGCGGAATGCCGCCGCCGTTGATGACCCGCAGCGTAGGCGCGCCATATTCGCACATGCGGTCGAGAATCACGCGGGTATGAAAAGCCGTTCCTTCGATAGCTGCGAAAAGCTCGTCCTGGGCCGTGTGCTGCAGGTTCCAGCCAATCGTGATTCCGCCGAGATTCGGATTCACCAGCACGGTCCGATCGCCGTTGTCCCAACTCATGCGCAGCAATCCGGTTTGCCCGGCCTGATAGCTCTCCAGACCCTGGCTGAGTTCGGCGACGGTTGTTTTCGCGCGCTGCGCGATGGCGCTGAAAATGTCTCCCGTGGCCGAAAGGCCCGCCTCAACGCCCGTGTATTGTGGGTGCACGCTGCCTTTGACGACGCCGCAGACGCCTGGAATAAGTTCTGCCTGCTTAGCGTAAGCAATGATGCAAGTGGATGTGCCGACAACATTCACCACGTCGCCTTCGCGAGCCCCCGCCCCGATGGCGTCCCAGTGGGCATCGAATGCGCCTACGGGAATGGGGATGCCGGCGCGTAGGGCCAGCTTCTCAGCCCACTGCGGCGACAACGTTCCGGCAATCTTGTCGGAGGTCGCGTACTCTCCGCCCAACTTCGCGCGAACACCGGCTAGTAGCGGATCAACTTTGGCGAGAAAGCTTTCCGGCGGCAGGCCGCCGAGGCCGGCGTTCCACATCCACTTGTGGCCCATCGCACAGACGCTGCGCTTTGCTTGCGACGGATCAGTGATGCCGCACAAAGTGGCCGCCACCATATCGCAGTGTTCGAACGCGCTGGCGAACTCTGCGCGCTTATCGGGATTGTGGCGCAGCCAGTGGAGCAGTTTCGCGAACCCCCATTCGGAGGAGTACACACCTCCGCACCACTGAATGGCTTCGAGCTCCTCGCGGTGTGCGAGTTCGGTGATCTCGGCGGCTTCCTGCTTGGCGCGGTGATCGCACCAGAGGTAGTAATCGTCGAGCGGAGTGAGATCCGCTGCAACCGGAATCACACTCGATCCGGTGGTATCGAGAGCAATGGCCTCGATGCGATCGCCCGGAATTCCCGCTTCCTTCAGCGCCTGCCGGGTGGCGAATGCGAGGGCGCGCATGTGATCGTCATGCGACTGCGTAGCATAGTCGGGATCTTCGCGTTTGCGATGCAGCGGATATTCGGAGATGGCGGAGCCGATGAGTCCGCAGTCGCTGTCGACAAGCGATACGCGAACGCTCAGCGTGCCGAAATCGACTCCCGCGACAATGGCCATCCGTCCCTCTCCCCGTCCTGGCTTGCCCGATTGTGTCCTCGAAAACAGTAGAGAACTGCCTTCCCTCCTGTCAATTACTGCGATGAACATCCAGCCCGAAGTGAATGGCGGACGCGCTAGACACGCTGCGCTTTGCCGCCCGGACCAAGTATGATCGATGTGTTTTGGAACAAGACCGAGTGGAAGGTTCGTGGAATACACCATGAAGAAACTCCGCAGTCAGGAATGGTATGGCCGTCAGGACAAGATGGGGTTCTTGTACCGCAGCTGGATGAAAAACCAGGGCTGGCCTCATGATCTGTTCGACGGGCGTCCGGTCATCGGTATCTGCAATACCTGGTCTGAGCTGACACCATGCAACGGTCACTTTCGCGAACTGGCGGAGTTTGTGAAGCGCGGCGTATGGGAAGCTGGCGGTTTTCCACTCGAATTTCCCGTCATGTCGTTGGGCGAGACGCAGCTCCGCCCCACCGCCATGTTCTTTCGCAACTTGGCCAGCATGGACGTCGAAGAGTCCATTCGCGGCAACCCCATGGACGGAGTGGTTCTGCTCATGGGTTGCGATAAGACCACTCCGTCTCTGCTGATGGGTGCGGCGTCGTGCGATCTGCCGACAATCGGCCTTTCCGGCGGCCCCATGCTTTCCGGAAAGTTTCGTGGCCACGATCTCGGCTCGGGCACGGGCGTCTGGCAAATGTCGGAGCGAGTCAGCTCGGGCGAGATGAAGATCGAGGAATTTTTCGAAGCGGAAAGCTGCATGCACCGGTCCAAAGGACACTGCATGACTATGGGCACCGCCTCGACCATGGCGAATATGGTCGAGGCGTTGGGGATGAGTCTGCCGGGAAATGCGGCGATCCCAGCAGTGGATGCCCGGCGGAACACGCTGGCTCAGATGACCGGACGCCGCATCGTGCAAATGGTTCGGGAAGATCTCTGCATGTCTCGCATCCTGACGCGGGAGGCCTTTGAGAACGCCATCCGCGCCAACGCCGCTATCGGCGGCTCTACAAACGCCGTAATCCATCTCATCGCTATTGCGGGTCGCATCGGCGTGCCGCTTAATCTCGATGATTTTGACCGCATCGGTTCAGGGCTGCCATGCCTCGTCGATCTTCAGCCTTCCGGGAAATATTTGATGGAGGATTTTTTCTATGCCGGGGGTCTGCCCGCCGTTCTCCGGGAACTGGGAGAGGGAGATGCGCTGAATCGCGGCGCGCTCACCGTAAATGCCAAATCTATCTGGGAAAACGTATCGGACGCCCCCTGCTGGAATCGCGATGTGATTCACGCTTTCGGTGACCCGTTCAAAGCGAACGCCGGCATCAGCGTGCTCCGCGGAAATCTTGCTCCCAACGGCGCGGTCATCAAGATGTCGGCTGCCAGCCCTCACCTGCTGCGGCATCGCGGGCGGGCGGTGGTTTTTGATTCGATCGAAGATTTTCATTCCCGCATTAACGACGATGCTTTGGACATCGACGAAAGCTGCGTAATGGTTCTTAGAAACTGCGGGCCACGTGGGTATCCCGGCATGGCGGAAGTCGGGAACATGCCCTTGCCGCCGAAGCTCCTGCGGAAGGGCGTCACGGACATGGTGCGAATTTCCGATGCCCGCATGAGCGGCACGGCGTACGGAACCGTCGTCCTGCATGTTTCACCCGAGGCGGCGGCGGGTGGCCCGCTGGCCCTGGTCGAGTCCGGCGACATAATCGCCCTCGATGTGGCTCAACGCGTAATCCACCTGGAAGTTGACGACGCGGTCCTTGCCGCGCGCCGCGCTCGCTGGACGCAGCCGCCGTTGCCGGTTCGCGGGTGGGAACGGCTCTATGTCGAACACGTGCAGCAGGCACACTTGGGAGCCGATCTCGACTTTCTCGTGGGCCACAGCGGTGCACGCGTCGCGCGAGACTCCCACTGAGCGGAGTGCGGCGCAGAGTGGCCGACGTGTAAAATATTACCTGCGTTCCGCTTACTGGTCCCGGAGGGATGTGTGAGTGGTTGAAACAGGCGGTCTTGAAAACCGCTGTACGGGAAACCGTACCGGGGGTTCGAATCCCTCTCCCTCCGCCATGAACCTAAGCCACAGAGAATTTCAGCGAATCCTGCGCTAGGAAGTCCAACAAGGACAGCGTCGTCTAGACGGGCATGGATTCATTCCTGCGAATTCTTGGCCGACTGCGAGCCACCCGGCTTCGGAAGTGAACCGAGATTGCTGTTCAGGTTGCGCTCGAATATGGCGAAACGCTCGGTGTGAGGTGTGGGCCGCGATTTTACTTCGTGTCCCAGTTCCTGCACCAGATCTGCCTTTGGATCGTACGGGGACCACGGCGGAAGTCCTGGGCCATTGGGATCGCCTGTCTTTGCAAACTGGATCCAATAACCGGTCATTCGATCGACGAATTTCTTATCTTCCGCGTCAGGCTCTCCCCATGAACTGGGACGAAACCATCCCGTGAGAAATTTGACTTCCATGCCGTGCAAAGCACCGAGGCCAGCGTAACGCGCCTGCGCCTTCGCCGAATACGTGAAGTAATAAAACCAGGTCTTCTGACCCGCGCGGGCGGCGTTGCCGGCGAAGCGGTGTGCGCCAAAACCCCATCCATAGTCTGTATCGAAGGCGCTGAAGGCGTGGCGAACATCCGCGTCGGTAGCGGCCGGATACTGGCGGAAGATTTCGTCGGCATCGTCCGAGAATTCTTTGCTCAAGAAGCCTTTGTAGTTATCTACGGTCGGCGCGACCCGTAAGTCCGCGCCGATCATGGTCGTCCCTTCATCTGAGTTACTGCCAACGATCACGGGCACCCTGGCCTGTCGCCCTCGCGCGAAGGTCGTAGCCGGCTGTTCGGTGAGTACCCAGCCGTCGACGGTTCCCGGGAACGACAGGCTTCGGTCACGAGCGGAGACCTCGAGAATTTGTTTTGCGTCTATCGCTCGCAGTTTCGCCAGAGCATCGGAAGCGTTGGCAATGTTAAGGGCCCGCGTAATCTGGAGACCGATATCTTCTGCCGTGCCCACCCCTCCGTGATAATGCGACGGAGTCTTCAGTTCCAGATGTACATACCCGTCGCAGGTTCCGCTTTCCAGAATGGCGCGCTGAAACAGGCCGCGGGAAAGCGGCGACGCCATCAGGAGGCAGACATCGGCTCCGCCCGCCGCCTCGCCGAAGATAGTGACGTTGTCCGGGTCTCCACCAAAACTGGAGATATTGCGTCGCACCCATTCGAGGGCAGCGATCTGGTCGAGGATTCCATAATTTCCCGAGCTGTGGTGCGGAGATTCGGCCGTGAGGGCGGGATGAGCCATGAAGCCGAGGATGCCGAGGCGATAGTTGGCACTGACCAGCACCACTCCTTTTCGCGCCAGCGTGGGCCCCATGGGCGCGTCATGCGCAGCGCCGCTCACGTTTCCCTCGCCCTGAATCCAGAACATTACGGGACGTTTCGAAGCGCTGGAGTGATCTCCTGGTAGATTCGTTGTCCAGACATTCAGATAAAGGCAGTCCTCTTCCGTGTAATAAGTCCAATAAGGTTCGAAATCCTGGACCAGTTCCTTCTTATACGCTTCTGTGCCAGTCGGGTCTTCTATCTGAAGACAAGCCGCGCCGTAGGAGTTGGCCGGTCGCGAACCTTGCCATTTTTCAACAGGCTGGGGCGGCTTCCAGCGTCGCTCGCCGGTAGGCGGTGCGGCATACGGAATGCCTAGGAACATCGCTTCCTCGGGGGCCGGGCCGAAATGCGCGCCCTCCAGTGTGCCGGAATCGGTATTTACAGCCAGACGGGAGCTGGTTTGCCCTTGCGCAGGCCGGAGAACAACACAACAAACGCAGAGCAATAGAAACCAGAATCTCATAACACGTCGCACTCCGTACTCCTCAAGAAGGACTGGGAAGTTCCTTATTGCCTTGAAGCCTAAAGAATATCGAGAATCTCGCGTTCGATAGTTACGCTTCTGTTAAATCCTCGCTCGATCTACTTCCGAGCAATCGAATGTTTGGAGGGGACGACGATCGACGCAACTATACCGGTCATCTCTCATTGAGAGACTTGAGAACCCGTTGTCCGATTGAGAACCGTGCGTGAATTTATATCCACACCCGTGGAGAACGCATATCTCGAATCGTCTTACAAGTTTAACGGCGAAGTGCAGGCGGACTCTTCAGGGCGAAGTGTCGGCGGTACGCGTGCAACGCGGCCGCTCAACAGAACTGTCAGGCGGATTCAGCAAGAGTAATTGGGACAACATTATCCATGCGGAGCGGAAGCCGGAGGCGTGCGCACTCCGTGGAAAATCCACTCCTTTTCAGGCCGCTTTAACCGTTGTTTCACATTCAGACTTCGAAGCTCAGGCGATGCGATCTCACGTCAGATCCATCACTTAGAAGTTCAACCGCTAGAACTTCAACCAATGGAAGGGATTCTATGTCCAAAGCAAGTGGCCGGATCTTCGTCTCGCTTGTGTCGTTCTTTTTGTTCGCCGCCGGCTTCGTAATGAGTGCCTTTGCGCAGGCCACTCCGTTCTTTAACTCTGGCAATCTGGTCGTCGCAGTTGAAGGTTGCGGTGTCTATGGAGGCACCTGCACAAGCGTTCCAAACGGCACCGGCACTGGTAGCGGCAACAGTTCGGTAGGCGGCTACGGGGATAATCAGGGATCACCCCTGACGCTGTTCCAGTACACGCCAGCCGGGACCTCCGGCGTCACATTCGTAAACTCTCTTGTGTTACCGCAAACCGGCTCCGGTGCGGACTTTCCCGTCTCCAGTGAATACGGATCTTCATCGGAAGCCACTCTGCATCTGTCAGGCACCGGCCAATTCCTGACCATCATGGGATACGGAGTGAATGCCGCCGCTTTTAACAGCAACCCCGGATCTTACAGTCCTACTTCGACGAACACGGCCCTCGGCCAGTCGGGCAGTCAGACGGGGCAGAGCTACACAGCGGTCCCGCGTGTGCTGACGCTGATCGATGCCAATGGCAACGTGAACTCCTCGACGGCGGTCTACAACATCTTCAATACCAACAATCCACGCAGCGCCTTCACCTTGAATGGAACGACCGCCTATCTTTCGGGTCAGGGCGCCAGCGGAGATAAGACTGGCGGGGTTTACTACACTCAAGTTGGCGCTCCCAACAACGCCCCAACCGCCATTACGGGGGCGGACGCAACCTCGAATACAGTTAACCAGGACACGCGAGACGTTCAAATCTACAACAACACGCTCTATGTTTCGGTCGACACCAAGGCAGGCTCGGGTAGCGCGCGGGACTTCATCGGCACGCTTGGGACGCCTCCGGCAACTGGCCCGTATCTGAGTGGCGCGGGCCCCACCCAGTTGACCGATTTTGCCTCCAGCAGCGCGGGCAAGGAAGCCATCACGACCGGTGCTAACGGCACTGGCAATGGCCTGAACGCCGGCCTGCAGATTAACCTGAGCCCAGTGAACTATTTCTTTGCCAGTCCTTCCGTTCTATATGTGGCGGATAGCGGCGCCCCGAAAAATAATTCCGCCTCGAGCCCGCTGGGCGACGGTGGACTGCAAAAGTGGGTGAACAGCGCGTCCAACGGCTCGGGAACCTGGAGCCTCGCCTATACGCTTTATCAGGGATTGAATCTGGTGACGAATAGCAGCGCAGACGGCACGACCGGACTGTATGGGCTGACCGGCACGGTTTCGGGCAGCACCGTCCTGCTTTATGCCACGAACTACACCATCGCCGATCTCGATACGACTTATCTTTACGGAATCACAGATAGTCTGAGCTACACGTTGGCGTCGCAGGCGTCGAGTGAGACGTTTACAGTTTTGGATACGGCCCCGGCCGATTCCAACTTCAAGGGAGTGTCGTTCGCGCCGACGATTCCCGCGGGCAACGTTGTGATCACCGGTACGCCTTCCAGTTCCACGTACGGGCAGTCGGTGACGTTCACGGCTTCGGTGACTTCGACTGGATTGGGGACGCCGACAGGAACAGTTACCTTTATTTCTGGCAGCACGACCTTGTGCAATGCCGTTGCGACAGTGGGTGGCGTGGCGACCTGTGCCTCGGGGACTCTGCCCCCAGGTACCGATACCGTTACCGCGAACTATAGCGGGGATGCCAACTTCGCGGCGGGCAGCGGCAGCACACTTCAAGTCGTCTTTCAGTCGGCTTCCACGACGACGCTGGTTTCTTCACTGAACCCATCCCTGACCGGTCAGCAGGTCACTTTCACCGCGACCGTAGCGGGCCAATATGGTGGCACGCCCACCGGAACCGTCACCTTCAGCGATGGTGCAACCGTTCTTGGTACGTCTCCGCTTACCGGGAGCACGGCGACATTCTCGACCGCGGCTTTGCCGATAGGAGCCAATTCCATTGGCGCTGCTTACTCCGGGGACGCGAACTTCACGGGCGGCGTTTCGCAAACCCTAAGTGAGGGCGTCGGCGCGCTCGGACCTGTCTCCTTGCAGGCGAACGTTGCCGGCTCCTCGGGTTTCTGGCTCGAAGCGGGTCAGGCCGCCTACACTCTGGGTGGAACGACGACGACTTGCGCATGGACCAGCACCAACACGCAAGGCGGGAACTACACCGTCGACAGTCGCTCATTGCCGGGGACTCCGTTCGCGGTGGATTACGGCGCCCTGTGGGTTACATGGACGCCGGGAACCGCGGGCGGCAGTTGCGCCGCCCCTGACGGCACGTCGCAAGTGTGGGCTTACATCAACCTGGATGCAGTGCTCGGAGTCCGGTGCCTGTTTGCCCAGCCGCAATGCACGCTCAATACCAGCGCCGCGGCAGGAACGCCGGGGGCGAACGCGCTGCCGGGTATCAACGATACTCCGCTGCCCGCCGCCATTCTCGCTACGTTCAACGGCCAGCCAATCAGCATCGCCGCCAGCGACATTCTGCCGGTGGATGCCAAGTTCTCCACGTATTCAACTTTGTCGCAGTGCGGAGGACTGGGGAAAGGCACGCAGTACATCGGTCTGGGATATGGCCCCGGACCGCTGGGGACGCTTCCGATCTACAGCGCCTTTACCTGGCAGTATTTCAATATCAACGATTTCAACGTCTACGGCATCGATCCCATCTCGCAATTGCCCGTGCCTTCGTACACGATCAACCCAGTCGGCGCAATTCCGGTCGTGGTCGCGGTGAACTCAACCAATCCGTCGGGATTTGGAACGCCTGCGCTCACCAACATCAACCGTGCGCAGCTCGGCCTGATGTTTACTTTGATCTTCGGTCGCACCGTGGATGCGTTACCGCAAGCGTTTGCCGGGCTGGAGGCAACCTACTACCCGGTAACTGCGTTGATTCCCGAGCCCCTTTCCGGCGAATACAACGTATTCGAACACTCGATTGCGAACAACAAAGAACTCTACCGGTCGCAGGACATCGACAACTGCGATCCCTATGCCCCTCCAACCGATCCGCTGATTGATCAGAGAACGATCGGCGGTACCGTCAGCAGTCGCATGCGCACGATCGGAACCGCCGAAACGCTCACGGAACTCCAATCGGTCCAGGATTCCATTGGATACGCTTTTTGGAGCGCGGAGAACTTCGCCGGTACCAGCGGCATCAAGTATGTGACCGTGGACGGAGTCGATCCGCTGAAGGATACATACACGGACGGCACTCTCCCCCAGGGAGCAGATCTAGCGAACGTTACTTTGAGCCACGTGGCCGATGGGTCTTATCCTCTGTGGAACGAGGAACGGCTGATCAGCTACGGATCCCCGGCAGCGGCGACGCTTCAGAGTTACGTGCAGGCGCAGGTTTCGTTCGGAGCCGGCGCTACCCATCCTGACTTCATTCCAGACTCGCAGTTGAATGTTTTCCACTCCCACTTCGCGCCCGTGGATATCGTGTTCAACGCGACCAACACGCCGTCCGATGGACCTAAGGTTTGCGGCAATGGCAGCAGCCCTGAAGACGGCGGCGATGTGGGCGGTCTGGTGTTGGGTCTACAAGCCGGCGCCGATTACTGCATCATGAAGGGCAATTATGGCGCCCCCGGCGCCGCCGGAAATCCGAACGGGCCGACGAGTGAGGCGTCGTTTGGTATCCGCCAATGATTGCGAAAGATCGGTAGTGGTGAGGCTCAAACCTTCTCACTACCTGATCGTCGGGACACAAAAATGTCGCTGCGCGAAAACTTCGCGCAGCGACATTTTTTCGAACACCGATTCTGTTACTTCACAGCTATCGTTCGCACCAACCCGCATCAGCACGAATTTCAGCAAACGTCACGCTGTTTTGTAAAAGCCGGGCGAGGACACTACTCTAAGGGGACTCTTGTCGACGGTCGCCATGAGTTGGGTAATGGTGTCCGCAATACTCTTCACATTTTGAGCATCAATCAAGTCACGGTGATGCGCATTCACATACTGAATATGCAACGCATGTGGAACCACCGCCTTCCATCCTGGCAGGAAGTCCCGATGCGGCGGATAGTCAGAAGCCAGGACAAGAAGTACGTTTCCCTCATACCGCCTGCACTTGTATCCAAGCGCCGCACTCTCAATCATCTCCTGAGCTATTCTCATCTCAGTTCTGGATGACTTTGTCCGCAGCAAACCGGCGAAACGATTGTGCAAAAGCTCATGAACGTAGGTCAGGCTCATGCGAATCCCTAGCTGCGAAGTTCTTCTCACCAGGTAGCGCAGGTATTTCAACTTGCGCGGCAGCGAGTCACACGACTCCAGGTGCGAGGGGTTCGGCGTGTCGACCAGCACCAGCAGAGAAACCGCTCTTCCGGCAGCCCGAAGTTGAGAAGCGATTTCGAAAGCGAGAACGCCTCCGGCACATTGACCGCCGATAACGTAGGGGCCGCAAGATTGTGCAGCGAGAATTTTTTGCACCTGGCACGCCGCGATACTTTGCAGCGTAGCCGTCTTGTCCAGTGTGGCGATGTCGTCCTCGGTCAGCGAGACCACGAGGAACGGATGATCCTCTCCGATGGCAGCTGCCAATCTTCCGTTCAGAGACTGAACCTAGAAGATTTTGCTGCCGGTTCCGTTGGGCTGTAACGCGAGAATGCCCTTCGGTAGCCTGGGCTCGTCATCGACCGGCGTCAGGGCAAGTTTCGCCTGTTGGCGAACCGTTGGACTGTGAAAGAGTTCGGTGATCGGGATTTGCTGGCCGAACTCCCTAACGATGCGCTGTTGCAGCATGGCAATCAGCAACGAGTGGCCGCCTAAGTCAAAGAAGTTATCATCCAGCCCAACGTGCTCCACTCGCAGAAGATCCGACCAAATCGCAGCGAGGCGCATTTCCTGGGGTGAGGCCCGAGTTAGCTGCGGTGGCTGAGCTACACGCTCTGCGGGCCGGGGTAGCTGAGTCCGATCGACCTTGCCGTGCGGTGTCAACGGAATAGAAGAGAGAGGGATCACATCCGACGGAATCATGACGTCGGGAAGTTTGTTCCCCAGAAAGGCGCGCAGATCGGCGAGGCTCGGCGCCACAGCCTCAACCTTAGCGACAATATATATGCTGAGCCGCAGGCCGCCAGTTGGCTCCGGCCAGGCGCGCGCGGCCGCGACGGCAATCCCAGGATGGCGCAGAACCGCAGCTTCGACCGCTTCCAGTTCTACCCGGCAACCTCGTATCTTTACTTGATTGTCAGTTCGGCCAAGAACCTCAATCGTGCCGTCGGCCCTGCGCACGGCAATATCTCCCGTACGATACAGCCGGACTCCGCCGACGGACTCGAGCCTGAGAAAGCGATCTGCGGTTTCCTGGGGCCGGCCTCGATATCCCTTCGAGAGGCCCACTCCGCCCAAAAATAGTTCGCCCGGGATCCCAACCGGCAACAGTTGCCGCTGCTCGTCCAAGATATATGCCTTCGTATTCGCGATCGGCCGCCCGATGGAGACGGGGCCTGCTTCCTGCTCCGCACCTTCGCGGACGCGGTGGACCAGCGACCAGATGGTGGTTTCTGTTGGCCCATACATATTCCAAAGGTCAACTCCACTTGCAAGCAGGCGGTTCGCCAGTTCGCGCAGTAAAACCTCTCCTCCGCAAAGCGCGCGCAAGGCTTTCCGCGAGGCCTGGGGTAAGCTGCGGCTTGCGTTATCCCATCCGGATAGCAGCAATGTCCGCCAGGTGGCGGGCGTCGCTTGCATAACCGTGCAGCCGGAATCTCTAATAGCCCTCGCCAGTAAGTATGGGTCCTGAGCTTGCTCGCGAGTGGCGATGACTACCCTGCCGCCGGAGATGATGGGCAAGAAGAGCTCCAGCGCCGCGATATCAAAAGAGATCGGCGTCACTGCCAGCAGCGAGTCTTCTGGGCCAAACCCCGGCTCCGACTGCATCGCGGTCAACAGGTTTACGAAACTCCGGTGCGAGACGTCGACTGCCTTGGGCTCGCCCGTAGTTCCAGAGGTATAAATCAAGTACGCACTGTCTTCAGGGTCGCTGGTAATCGTCATCAGACCCGCTTCACGCGCCTCGATCGGGCCAAGGTTCTGACTCTCGGGATTGCCGTCGTCGCAGTTGTCAACCAGTAGGACGTTCGCTTCGGCTGGAACCAGCGATCGCGTCGAGCGCTGGGCCAGAACCGCTGCCGGCTGTGTTTTTCCAAGGCACAGTGAGATGCGTTCGCCAGGCATCTGAATATCGAGCGGGAGGTACGCCGCTCCAGTTTTTAAGACTGCGACGAGCCCGGCGAGCAGGTCCAGCGAGCGGTCCAGCATAATCGCAACCACTGACCCTCGCGTGACGCCAGCCGACCTTAGCGATGAAGCGATAACATCAGCCCGACGATTCAACTGTTCATAGGTCCAGCGTTCATTTTTGAAAACTGCCGCGATGGCGTGCGGGGTGCGGCGAACCTGGTCTTCGATGAGCGTGTTCACCGTCGTGTGAGGGAAAGGCCGGTCGGTATCGTTCCAGCCGCCACAGCCAAGAAGTGCCGCGGTTTCTTCCGGGATAAGAATAGTCAGGGCGCCGAGGCTCGCCTCCGGACTCTGGCATACCGATCGCAGCAGCGTGACGAAATGTTTCGCCATTCTCCCGATGGTTGAAGCATCCCAGATGTCCGTGCTGTAGAAAAAACGCGCTTCCATATGATCTGGCCGCTCACACAGTTCCAGGTAGAGGTCGAACTTGGTGGTCCCGACGGTTACATCCATTTGCTCCAGGCTCCAACCTTCCGGAAATGACGGCATGGGTGGCCGAATGGAGAGGAATGCCTGGAAAATTGGATGTCGGCTCGGGTCCCGTTTAGGGTTGACTGCCTGGACCACGCGATCGAAAGGCACATCCGCTGCCGCGAGTCCTCCGAGCACTGCCGTTCGCGTCTGAGCCAGGTACTCCGAAAAGCGCAACTCGGCAACAGGCCGGGTGCGCACCGCAAAGGTGTCGAGGAAGTAGCCCATGACTCCGGCGAGTTCGGCACGCCTCCGGGCGTCGGTGACACTGCCAACGATGAGATCGTTCTGGCCGCTGTACCGAAACAGCAAAGTCTTGAACGCAGCCAGCAACGTCATGTACAGCGTGGCGCCTTGGGTCAGACTTAGCTGGCGCAAATTCTGCAACAACTCATCCGGTATTTGAAAGCATTCCATCGATCCCCGATGGCTGGTGATAGCGGATCGTGGATGGTCTTCGGGGAGATGGAGAGTAGGCAGGTCGCCGGAAAGATGCTCGATCCAATAAGTGAGATGTTGCTTCACCGTGACCGAGTCGACGTGGCGCTCCCGCCAGACGGCATAATCGCCGTACTGCAGCGCTGGTGGTGCAAGGGTCGACGGCTTGCCTTGCTCAAGACAAGCGTAGATCGTCGACAATTCCGGCAGGAAAATCCGGAAGATCGAGATGGCATCGAAAATGATGTGGTGGAAAGTCAGATACAGCCGATGCTCGTCGGCCTTCATTCGCACCACTCGCGCGCGGAAGAGAGGAAACTGCTGGAGAGAAATTGGCTGGCGCGCGTCCTCCGTTGCGAGACGGAGCGCTTCAGCTTTGCGCTCCGCTTCGGGCAGGCCGCTTAGATCAAGCAGTGGCAGAGTCACTCGCAAGGTGCGATGAATGACTTCTGCACCGTCGGGAGAGAAACTGGTTCGGCATGCTTCATGCCGCCGAAGCACTTCATTCAAGCTGGCTTCGAGGATTCCAAGGTCGAACGTGCCATAGCGATGGATAGTGAAGGGCTCGTTATAGATGGGCAGCACGGGCTGGTTTGAGGCGTGAAGCCACACCCGGCGCTGTTCTGCGGACAGCGGAACCTGTCCGCCTGCCGGGCGAGGACGGATTTGCTCGTTCTCCTTCTGCTGCGCCATCCCGCGCAAGTATTGCTGTAGCAAGCGGCGCTTCGCTTCGGAAAGCTCTTTCTTGCGCGCATCTGCTTGTATCTCCCGATCTTTGCCGATTGCCGTGGCTAAAGCCGCCGTGCTTGAGCGATCACGATTGAAGCCGACATTCAGTATGTTCAAGCCGCGCAGGCCGGCGTTTCCCCTCCATTCCCATTTTTGGTCAATCAGAACCGGATCAGAAAGTCGATGCAGTAGAGTGTTGAAGGCAATTTGAGCCTCCAGGCGAGCCAACGGCGCACCGAAACAAAAGTGCGCTGCCCAGCCAAACGCCAGATGTCGGTTGTCGGTCCGAAGCAGATCCAGACGGTCTGGATCAGGGAAACGATTGGGATCGCGGTTCGCGGCAGCCAGAACCGCCACAACTCTCGAGCCCTTTAGGACAGTCTTTCCGCAAAGCTCCATATCAGCGGGTGCGATCCGCGCGGTATGTTGGACCGGCGACTCGAAACGGAGCAGCTCTTCTACAGCCGAGTTCATGATGCTTGGACGGTCCCGCAACAATTGCAGAGAATCGGGATTGCGGAGCAACGTGAGGAAACCGCTGGCGATCAGGTTGGTGGTGGTCTCGTGACCGCCAACCAGCATGATTATGGTGTTGGCAATCACCTCGTCGTCGGAAAGCCGGTGGCCATCGACCTCCGCCCTCATCAAGGATAGGATCAGGCCGCCGGTTGGCGACTTGCGCTGTTCCTCCATTCGCGCAGCAACGTAGTTTTTGAGATCGTCGAGGCTGCGCACGATCTCAGCCACACGATCCGGGTGGTGCTGAAAATTACCGAACACTTCGGCAAGGTCGATGACCCAGGCCCCGAGTTGCTCGTGATCCTCGACCGGCACACCCAGCAGTTTGGCCGTGATAATGGCAGGCAAAGGGTTGGCAAAGTCAGCAATCATATCCATACGCCCCGAAGAGATGACCTTGTCAATCAGCTCGTTCGTGATGGTCTCGATCGCACCACGCAGTTCCTCAACTCGACGCGGGGTAAATGCCGCTGAACAAATGCTGCGCAGTCGGGCGTGCATGGCGCCATCCATGAAGAGCATCTGTTGCAGCATGATCTCGGCAAAGGGCTTCATGAGAGAGAGCCCAAGCCGGCTAAGATGCTCTGATGTGGGAGTGCGGTCCGCCGAGTAATTCTTGAGTACCGCAACGACTTCAGGGTAGCTGGTCACCACCCAGGCGTGCAGGTAGGGGTCCCAATAGACGGGACTGTGCTCTCGCAGGGCGCGATAGAGTCCGTAGGGGTCCGCCAGGACCTCGGGATTGAGCAGCCGGAGAAGACTCAGTCTTTCTCCGTTCGCTTCTTCGACTGCACTTGGAGAAAACGACATACTCGTTCAATCGATCAAGTGCGATTCGGCTTCTTCATCACTCATGGAGTCGATAACGTCGATGAGCATCGTCTCGACCAATAGCGCCAGGCGTTCGACTGTGGGCGCGTCAAGCAGTTGTCGCAAACTTAGATCTACTCCGAATGCGTCCCGCAGGCGCATGACGAGCTGCATGCCTAAAAGAGAGTGGCCGCCCGCCAGAAAGAAATTGTCCTCCAACCCTACCGTGTCGTTGTCGAGAAGTTCGCGCACTGCGGTCAGAACTCTTTCCTGGAATGGGGTTGCGGGCAACTCGGCGGGGACTCTGTCCAGCAGGTTCGCTTGCGTCGGAGGCGGCAGCATCGCCAATTCAAGCTTCCCGTTCGGCGACAGTGGGAGAGCATCCAGTCGCACGAACGTATCGGGAATCATATAAGTCGGCAAACTCCGCAACAGATGCCGTTGTAGTTCGTGGACGGTTGGGACGATGGCATTCTCCCGGAGAAGAATATAGGCAACGAGTGGATTCTCTCTCCCCTGCGAGGTGTCGCTAACCGCCGTGGCAAAGTCGATGCTCGGGTGCTCGATGAGAGTGCTGCCGATCTCATCCAATTCGACGCGTCGTCCACCAATCTTGGTCTGACGGTCAAGCCGTCCGTGAAACTCAATCTCACCGTCCGGCCGCCGGACTCCGCGATCGCCCGTTCGATACATCCGGGCGCCGCCAACTCCTGCAAATGGATCGGGCAGGAAGCTTCGCTCGGTGGCCTCGGGCAGATTGCGGTATCCACGCCCGACGCCGCTGCCGCCAATATAAATCTCGCCAACGCGGCCGTCGGGAACCGCTTCGCCTGTTTCGCTCAGCAGGTAAACACTTGCGCCTGCAATGGGACGACCGATGGGCGGCACACCTTGCATTCCGGGATCCACCACACAGGATGTCGCGACCACGGTACATTCGGTTGGCCCATAATTGTTGACGACGTCGAACGGAAGCTCGGCGGCCGGAGCGTGATGCAATACGTCTCCGCCGGTGAGCAGTAGCCGTAGATCCGTCGAGGCGGGCCACTCCATGTTCAGCATGGGGGCGGCGAGGCAGGTTGGAATAAATGCGATGGTCACCCGCTCGCGAACGATCCACTGCTGCATGAGCGCCGGCGACGCGCGCACGACGTCATCCGCCAGACAAAGCGTCGCTCCCGCGGCGAGGTGCGGCCAGATTTCCCAGGCCGCCGCGTCGAACCCGAGTCCCGCCAGATGGCTGGCTCGATCATGCCGAGTGACGCGAAAATTATCCTGGTGCCAACGGATCAGGTGAGACAGATTGGCGTGCTCAATCTCTACGCCCTTAGGAACTCCGCTCGACCCTGAAGTATAGATGATGTAGGCAAGGCTCTTCGGCGGGATTGGTCTTCTCACAGCTTCTGGAGCTGTTGCGATGGCGGCCGCGTCACGGCAGGGTTCCACGCCGAGCGCTTTGACCTGGAGACGATCCAGCAGCCCAGCTCGAGCCACAAGAACAGTGGAGCCTGAGTCTTCCACGGCAAAGCGCAACCGCGAGTCCGGCCAGGAGGAATCCAGCGGCACATAGGCGGCGCCTGCTCGCATCGTGCCTAGAGCAGCGACGATCCAGTCGCACGACCGTTCCATGCAGACGGCGACGGTGTCGCCCTCAGCAAGGCCAAGCCGGTTCAAATACCCCGCAAACCGATTAGCCCTTCGGTCAAGGTCCAGATAGCTAAGCTGCCCGTTGCCCCAGTTCAGGGCGACAGCGTGCGGAAACCTGTTCCGTGACTCCGAGATTTGTTCAGAAACCGTCACAATCACTCCCCTTCCGCGCACTTCGCGGACCACAGTGAGGCTATCGCCTTCAACCGAGGCTTCTAGCCCACTTGGACAATCCAACGATGCAGGGGGGACAATTCTGGTCTTCTTCTGCGGGTAAGACAAGCTGGAAATTACTGACGCCTTACGTGCAAGTAGCCACGCACAGTCGTGGGTAACCGCCAGACTGTGGTGTTCGATTCGATCCGGCAACGGGGATCTGCAGGGGGCAATCAGTCCTCGCCGGCAACCGCGATCCGGTCAGAGTTGTCGGCCCTCGACCAGCCTCTGAGCGCCGACTTCGGCATCCCGGTTACTCGATTGCGTCCAGGGATTTTGTCCATGCGATTCAGGACCGCGCCCGCGCCGCTCTCCACCACCAATGGACAGCGCTTCGAACAGAGCGTCACACCGGCGGCAGCGATACAAACGCCGAAGAGTCAGGGCGCGCCTTAAACGCGCGACCGGCGCATCGAGCATGGACGATCCGGATGGACGGACGTTCTTGCTTCCACAAAAAATACAGGCAGCCATGGCTCGTTTCCCTCACCCTTCCAGGTCCTTGCTCGTCAGCCCGCGGCCAGGAAGCTACACCTTGCCCGCGCTGCCAAAGGATACTCTTGAAAAAATGCGCTCAGCGCAATTTCATTTGTTAAGCGCCGCAATCATGGCGACATGGAATGTTCGACTACGGTTTGCCGCCGTCGTTGTCCGCTCCTCCACTCTTCGCAGATGGAGCAGCAGACACAGGCTCAAGCTGTTCTTTGCCCCAGCCCCAGAGCTTTTTCTCCTGCCAGGCTTTCCTGTAAGCTACCCAATTTTCGCTTTGTAACACTTGTGCTCCGCGCGGAACGGCCGCAGCCAATTGCTCTCGAGCCGTCGCCGGTGTGATCCGATCGTCGTTGACTTGTTGTAATCGAATCACTTGCGTGGTGAATTTCGGCAGAATTTGAACGGGATCCAGCATTGAAACCTTCTCTAGAAACTCCGGGCGCAGGTACGCCGGGCGCTCGTTCTCCGGAATCAGAGGTGATTGCTTAAGCCAAACTGGCCAGTCCCCCCATGGATTCAGCAGATCCAGCACTCCAATTCTCGAATCGACCGAGGCTGCCAGAATCGCAATGCTTGCGCCCGACCCCTGGCCATAGATGCCAACTCGCTCTGTATTTAGATCGCCTCTTTGTTCCAGATAGTTCAGCACCATCTGCACGTCATGAGTGGTCGTACCCAGAGATTCCTGCAACTCGCTCACGAACCACTCTTTCATCGGGCGGTCCTTGTAACGTTCGCCGGTCAATGCCGAGACAAAACCGACCGCTGCAAATCCATTCTCGGTAGCGCCCTTGCACCAGTCATCGTTGACGAATCTCGAGAGGTCGCTGGGAAATCCGTAAAGATACAGAATTACATGCGGCTTCTGAACTCCGTGCGGCAGGATGACCCAGAGATCCACCGGATCACCGCTGCGCCACTGCAGTCGAACGTACTCTCGGGTGAAATCGGGACGCTCCACCTTCCCTCCAGGCATTGGCGGCATCGCCTCCAAGCCAAGGCCTTTGACCGACAGAGTGGTCCAATCCTCTTGTGACTTCGGCCGCTGATAATTACCGACAGCTTGCGACTCGGAGACCGAGGCCGTAGCAACGATAAGAAAAATTAAGAAAAGCAGTTGTGCCGGTGCGCGAAGAATGACAGCACATTCACCTGAAGTTCTTGGGATCATGACACGAATACTCAAATAGCAGTCGTCGAAAGGGCTGAATTCTGTTGTCTGGATGATTCGAAGAGGGCACGCTGACCGATGGCCAGCCTGCCCTCTTCTTCTTCGTCTGTTGCGATGCTTCGTTCGTCCGTTATTGGCGAATACCGAAGGACGCCTCGTTAGTCGGGCCATTCGGATTTCCCACTGAGCCGGGCGAATTATAGTTGCCTTTCAGGACGCAATAGTCTGCGCCTGCCTGTTGGGCAAACACCAAGCCACCCACGTCGCCACCGTCTTCCGGGCTGGCGCCAGCGCCGCAAACGCGCTGTCCGTCAGACGGAGTGTTGGTGGAGTTGAAGTTGATGAACGAAGGCGCGAAGTGCGAGTGGAAAACCAGCAACTGCGGAGCCGGAATGAAATCAGGCTGCGTGGCGCCGGAACCGAATGAGACCTGAGATTGCGTATCGGTTGCCAGCACCGCTGCTGCCGACGTTGCAGCCGAGTTATTGTTGAGGGTCACGTAGCGCTGTTCGGACCAGATCGGATAGCTTCCGTCAGCTACGTGTTCCAGGGTAACAGCCGCAAGCTGGGTGGCGGTTTGCGGGAATTGGCCCGTGGTGTAGGCGTGCAGCAGCGGATCGACTCCGTCCACAGTCAGATACTTGGCATTGCTGTTGCTGATCTTGCCGGAGCCAAAGTTCGCGGCGCTCCAGAAAGCAAAGCCGATCGCATCCTGGACGGTTGCGATCTTGCTGATCATTTCGCCGGTTCCAATCACGCGGTTGCGGAAGCCGGTGGTGCCGCCCACTGCACGGGCGAGGTTCATCGGATTCCCTGGGTTATACAGACCGTTGGTGCAATTGCCGCTGTCCATTGAGCGATAAATTTCTTTGTTGTTCGGAATGCTGTGGTCAAAAGTGTTGTAGGTACCTGACAGCGGTTCGCGAATCAGAGCGGTCAGTCCGGCGTACAGGGAGCTGCTGGTGCCGGCAAACGCGGTTGGGTTGATGTCAGCGGTGCGTACCAGCAGGCCACCAAAAATCAGGCCAAGCGTGCCGCGAGTGACATTGGTGGCACCGGCGAATGCGGGGATAGCAGTATCCGTGGTGTTCACCGCTACCAGTACCGGAGTCGCACCCACCGGGGTAATCGTGTAACCCAGACCACCGGCGACCTGACTGTTGGTAATCGGATCGTTGCCGTAGACGTTGAAGTCGAATACGTGGAAGAACTTGGTGGAGTAGAAGCTGTTGACCTGTTGGCCGACTGGTCCGGGACCATAGCCGAGGCCGATGTACTGCGTTCCCGCCGAGAGCGGGCCGCAGACGGCCAGCGCTGAATAAGTCGCGAACTTGGAGTCGACGGGCATGATGTCGGTGGCGGCGATGGTTTCAGGCTGATTGTTGATCAACCCATAAACCACGGACGACAAGGTTGTGTCGGTGATGCCGGTGAGCAGGTTTGCCCCGGCGGAGCCCGAGTCTGCCGAGGGGAGCTGCAGCGTGCAGCTGGGGGTGGCAAACAAGCAACGATTGCCCAGTGTCGAGTCCAGGTTCATGTAGGTGTAGATGATTGCGTCAGCGCTCGGACTGGCGCAGGTTCCGGTCGAACCGGTTGTCCATACGACCCACAGGTTTCCGTTTTCGGCATTGGCTGGCGGCGGCCCGGTTACGCGGCTGTCGACGTAGTAGTTCGAGGTGCCGCTGGAAGTCCATGAACAGGAATTCGGAGCTCCGGCAGCATAGACTCCCTGCCCGGCCTCGAGCCAGAGGGCCGAAGAACCCGCGATGTTGCCTGCCAGAGTTTGGGCATTGAGTTGCGCAGCGAGCGACACCACGAGCAGGGCCGCAATGGACAAATACTTCGTTAGTTTCATATTACCTTCCTTTGAGGAATGATGGTTGCACCGCTGTTTTGAGGAAATGCGCCGCAAGCACACGCATCGCTGCCGCCCGCACTCTCTGGCGAAATCGTTCCTAACTTTTAGGATTCAGCGCTTGCAATTAGGAAGACGTTTCGAGCTGTGCATTCTCCACGGCTGTGTCGATAAATTCATCGAGTCTTCACCTTAGTGAAACAATAGAGGCGGGATGCGAGGACGATGTTTCTAACTTCGTGCTTCTGCAATACATACGGTGTAGAGAGGCACGTACCAGGGCGTAATACTGCGCAGTTCAAGAGCTGCGTCCCCGGCGCTACTGGAGGAGCCTGACGTTGGGCTTTCGCTCCGTCTTGCCGGCCGCAGGGCGGTTATCACGCCTTTCAACGAAGGGTTGGTGGCGGCCAGAGCAATCAGGTGCGCCTTCCATCTCGGGATCGGCTCCTGACCCAGCACTTGAGTCACTCGGAACCAGGGTTTCAGCAGGTCAAGAAACTCTCCGCCGTTCCACTCCCGCACGTGATACGGATTCCAGGGTTTCGAGGACAACTTGTTTCCCGGTGAATATCGCAGGCGATACGGTGTCGACACAATGAATATCCCCCCGGGCCGCAATGCGCGCCTTACGTTGGCCAGGAAGGCTTCGGCGGAAGGCACGTGTTCGATAGTCTCGAAGGAGACAGCCAGGTCGAAAGCTCTCTCGGGCACGTGACGAAACTTGCAGGCGTCGTCCACCACGAAAGAGATGGCGTCGTTGGTGCGGTACTTCTTCGTTGCGGATTCGACCGCTTCGGCATTGATATCGAAACCGAAATAGCTTCTCGCTCCGGCTTCGAGGAACATTGGAGCGGAATAGCCCACGCCGCAGGCCGCGTCGAGCACGTCACGCCCGCGGACAAAGCGGCAGGCGAAGCGATACCGGGCCACGTGTTCCTTCTCCAGGATTTCTTCGCTCACCCCTGGAATCATCCGTCCAGCCGCGCTCATTCGATGTTTCCCGCTTTCATTGACAAAAGCCCAATCAAGATGTCGAAACCTGCTCGCCCAGACGCTTGAGGCCACGCCGAATCAGTTCGGCAACACTGGTTGTAGTTCCCCTCAACTGATGGGCGATGGCCTTATAGGTCAGGCCGGAAATCCGCAGATGGATGGCATGGCGCTGGCGAGGGGTAAGTTTTTCCAGATTCTGTTGCACGAACAGCAACTGCTCGCCCACCAAGAGTACTTTTTCCGGATCCAGGCTTCCGCTGGGACGAGCCGAGAGCAGCACGTCGATGTCGGCCTGCCCGTCGATCAGATTGCTCCACCCGGATCGCTGACGATCGATGGCCAGATTGTGCGCGACACGAAATAACCAGTACCGCGCATTTTCTGCCTTGAGATCTTCGGGACCGTGGGCCATGAGCCGAACAAAAGTCTCTTGAACCAGATCCTCCACTTCGTCGGCCGGCAGTTTCCAGCGGCGCAGGGAAGCACATAGCGGGGACCGCAGTTCCAGATAAAACGCAGCAATCTGCTCCTGAGGAATAGGGGCCGGCCGCGGTTTTGCAACCACCGCCGGGCCCGGTCGCGCCGGGAAACTGGCCGACATTTTGATTGGGGAAGCCATTCAGCGAAAGAACTTCAGACCGGACAGCATGGGACTGAAGGTGGGAGTCGATAACACGCGCACTCGCGGCCGGACATATATGCACGAAAGACTGGGAGAGGTTGAGCTGGTCGAAAGGGATTCGGGAGCGTGCGCTCCCGTACTGCGAACATCTGTTACGAAGATCGGGCCTATGCGGCCTTCATTCCGGCTCAGAACTCAGAAATTCTGCAGCTCAAGAATGCCGACCGCGGGTATGGCGTCGTCTTCCAAGAAAAGCACCGTGGAATTGTCGACCACGTAGAAGACGCCCTCGGTGATAACTGGGAGGCCCAGTTGAGTGGTGGTAATCGATCCGGTAAATCGCCCCTGCGGGCCGGTGGTGAAGTTGCCGGTTGCCGACAGCGCCGGAGTTTGCGTCCAGAAGTTTCCACTGGGACCAAGAAACAATCCGTTCACCTGGTCGAGGTCCAGGGTTCCTGTGATGGTCGAAGACGCGCTCGCTATGATTTGCCCAGAAATATCGCTCCACGCGCCGGCGGACAGCCCCACGGTTGACTGATTACGAGCCGAATTCACAATCCCTTGTTGTTGAATGCTGGCAGCGTAGGTTCCCTGAAAAGCCGGTTGAGAAGAGGTCTGCAGGAAAACTGTGCCTAGCCCGGATTTCAGCGTGTCGAGTTCGAATAGGAGCAGACCATGACTGGCGGTGGGATAAACGGCGAATCGGGAGGCTCCGCCACCATTCAGAGTCAGGCTCCAACGGCCGCTGACCGGACTTCCATTGACCACGCTTGGAACGAGCGTACCCGAAACCTGGGCGCTCTCGATCAAGCCGTTGTTATTGGAATCCAAGTAGCCGTTTAGATTTCCGCTGGAATCGCTGGTAATCCATCCGCCCAAGGCCAATGCAGAACTGCCCACGACGGTGAGTCCGTTGGCTGAAGGGATCGGAGTGGAACCGGCCAGAGTAAACAGGTACGTACCTGCCGCTGGAGTGGACCCTGAAGACTGCGAATACATATATCCAGCCGGCAAGCCTGAGAGATCCGAACTGGACGTTCCCAGGACAATCATGTGCCCGGAATCTATCAGGAAATAATTGAAATCATAGGGCCCGACGTTAACTGTTCCGCCGCCAAAACCATCGAGCCCGCCAAACGACTGCGGACCGTAACTGCCGCTGACGATGGAACCGGTTGCGCCATCGAGATATCGATCCATCCAGAAGTCCGTGATGTTCCCGGAGGCATCCGCATTCAGCACGCCACCGTAATATGCAGCGTTCGGCGGTCCGGAAGCAGCACCTCCGTCCTGAGTCCAGCCAAAGACATAGGGCCCGGATGGCGGAACATTGAAGTCGCTGGTCTGCTGACGTTCGAGCATCCCGCGCGTACTGGCCCCGAACCACGGGCTCACGACAGGATTAGAGGCAGTGTTGTACAGGCCCGTCCCATCAAACTCCTCCATGAATACATGCGTCGAGTCCACCACCGTGAGGGCGAAGGTCTGCTGGCCATTGAACCAACCGCCCGAGCCAAATCCGGGAAGCCCGTTGAGGGTCATCGTGCCTCTGCCGTCGGCGCCGATGAAATAAGAACCTTCGATGCCATCCACGAGAGAGATTTGGCCCGGCAAGCTTTCCTCTGCCGCCGTGATGTTTCCGTTGCCATCGGCGATTATGCTTCCCGCCACGGCTGAGGTTCCCTCCACATTCACTCCCGTCAACAGGAACGCGTACTGCCCGTTCAAGACGTTGTTATTCAAAGTCGCGGAATTCACGATGACAGTTGCGGATGCCTGCTGGGTCGGATCCGCGATGGATGTGGCTGTGATGGTTACAGTTCCTCCTGCCGGAACCGTGGAAGGCGCTTTGTAGCTCGTAATCACTTGGTTTGCAGTTTGTTGGGGAATGAACGACCCACAGGCCGAACCGCTCCCGCCACTGCAAGCAACGCTCCAGGAAACTGCAGGATTGCCGGCAGCGAATCCTGGTTTGACTGTGGCGCTGACATTGGCCGAGGCTCCGGCGGAAATCGAAACCGGAGGAGTCTGCAGAAACGATATGGAAATCGTCGGAGGAACAATGGTTACGGTTGCCGTGGCCACCTGGGTTGGATCAGCATTGGAAGTTGCAGTAAATGTGACCGTCCCACCCTGCGGTATCTGCGGCGGCGGAATGTATGCGGCAACGCAGGAATTTAGCGTGGTCAAATACCCGCAGGTCCCGCTCACAGCGCACACGGGAGGAGTCATCGTGCAACCCAGCGGTTGACCGGTGGGCCCGAGATGGTCGTTGGTCACGACTGCGACGATCGCCGGATCAGTGCCGATCGATACGGTCGCCGGAAGAGGCGGGGAGAAGGCGATTGAAACAGGACCATAAACGACAGGGGTGATGGTTATTGTGGTTGTGACGCTTGCGGCCGGAATGGCCGATGCGTTGGCCTGGATGGTGACCATTCCTCCGGGCGGCACTGACGCAGGAGCGATGTAGGTTGCGGCGACTCCGCTCGCGGTGTGACGAGTGATGGAACCACAATCTGCAGCGGTAGAGCTCGCGCAGGTCAGCAGCCAGCTCACTCCGAGGTTGGCGGGGTCGTTGTCCACGACGGCGGCGAACTGCACCGTCGAGTTCGCCACCGCGGACGATGGCGGGGCCATCTGGCCCTGAGCAAACGCGATCGTCGTGGGGAGACTCTTCGAGCTTCCGCATCCCGTAGAGAACGACATCGCAAGCCCACACAAAACCAACAGAAGCAGTGCTTGTCCAGAACGCCCTGCCGGGCGGTACCAGACGATTTCACCATTCATCTCGATTGTCTCCACAAGGGCAAATTCCTGGCGCGCATTCTCGTCTTTCAGTCCGCTGTATTGATGAGGTTCAGACACCGCGTTTTAACCCTCGACTCCTGGGGGGCAGACCTTAGTGCCTGAAGGGTTGACTCGTCTCGCCGATCAGATATCAAGCCGAGTTCAAAAACTCCTACCGAACCGCTTGAACCGAGATGAAAAGAAACAGGTTGGGCTTAAAGCAAATATCTTCGGCAGCAGTGATGCTGTCTCTCTTTGGACTGCAATTGAATTGTTCCCACGTTGGCACAAGTTCCGTGTTGCCTCAGACTGCGATCACTTCTGGCACCGTGTGCTATGACGATGGAATCGGCTGTGGAATTCCGACTCTGGGCGCGGTGCACATCGGCTACTTGTTTAATGCTCTTCCCGCGCAAACCGCGACCATGATGTACGGCAGGGCCCGCCAGGCGGGGCTGAAGGTGGACCGGATCGGCACGTATTGGGACTGGTTCATGGATTCAACGGGAAATTACAACCCAGTCAGCCCCTACTTTCAGGAACTGGATGCGCAGATCGCGCAGGATCTTGCCAACGGCGTGACTCCGGAGTTTCTTCTTGGCACGGAAGGCCCAAGCTACATGCCGGCGTTGCAGGGGTCGAATAATTTACCGGGCTGGACTTACTATCCAAGTCAAACCCTCCTGTTTCACGCCCTCGCCGATATCTTGAAGAATCTTGTGGCTCGTTTCCCGACCGTCAAGTATTGGGAGCTTTTCAATGAGATGGACGCGGCGGGTTTTACCACACTGTTCATGGGAGCAAGTCCGCTCACTTGCCCAACTCAACGAGGGCAACTCTATGGACAAATGCTGAGCGTCGTCGTTCCCCCGGCGAAACGGGTGAATCCCAGCATCCACATTCTAATGGGCGGAATGGGCGCTGCATCCGACATTTTGGAAAACTCTGCATCCTCTTCAGCTTGCGGGATCTCCAGTGACTTCGACAATGGCTTGCCGCAGACTATGGCTGATTTTCTCACCGGCATTTACAGGGTTGGAGCCGGATCCGATTTTGACATCGTAAACGCCCACGCCTATGCAGACTCTACCTTTCACCGGGGAAACTCTTCGAACGTCGATATCGATTCGCGATTCCGGGCCATCTCTGCGAGCCTTCATGAAGTCGCTCTCGCTCAAAAGGACACGAGCAAACAGTTCTGGATTACCGAAAGTGGAACCAGTGGCGTCGACGCCGTTAATTCCGGCACCTGCGCAGACAACTCAGATCTTGGCCCCTGTATGGATCAGAGTCAGGTGAATGTACTGGGCAGCGCAGTCAACGATCTGATGCAACGGCATCTGTTCGATGTGGCTATCCTATACGCCGTCTGCGCCGGATCTGGAGGAACGCCCGATCCCTCCTACAACCAGTACCTGCCGCAAGGCATGAGCGTCAACGATTATGGCTTTCAAGTTCTGCGCTCCGACGGCGTCACGCTTCGACCCGTGTTCAACTGGCTAATTCAGCGAAGCAACTGCATAAGTGAAGGTAGACACGTGCTAACCACAAGTTGGAGTTGCCAGTAAAACAACGCCCAGGCGCTGGTCACTTCACGTGCGCCGATGAGCCTTGTATCTGCTGCAACTGCAGAACGCCGGTGGAGGGAGCGGAATCCAGTCCGAGGGAAAGCACCGTAGAGCTGTTCAGAATGTAGAAGACCTGTTGCGACGTTGCCAGTGGCGGCAGCGTGAACGATCCGGTGAAGCGACCCTGCGGGCCAACTGCAAAGTTGCCGGTCAAGGTCGCCGCCGGCGTTTGGGTCCAGAACGCTTGCGTAGCTTCGTCAAACTGGTCCAAGGCCATCGATCCACCCAGAGTCGATGCGCCGTCCGAGGTGAGCAACCCCAGAAAGTCGTTCCACGATCCCACTCCGCCGTCTGCCGTATTAATTTCACCCATGGTTTGGTATGCAGTGGCGTAGCTGCCGGAGAATGTGGAAGCCACGGCTCCGGTTGTCTGCGGGTGTGCGACTCCGGCGCCTGCCATCTGCGGATCCAGTTCGAGCAGCAGAATGCTTTGCGTCGCAGCAGGGTTGGCGGCCACAGCGGTTGGATAGGCGATGAATTGCTGGGCCGCCCCACCCGTCAAATTAACAAGATAGCGGCCTGCCGTGGAGGTAGTCGAAATACTTCCTGCAACCGGCGCGTTAGTCACGGTGCCGTTGACGTTTGCGTCCAATAGGCCTGTAACGTTGCCCAGAGCGTCGATCGAGAAGAGCCCGCCCAGCGCCAGCGGTAAGCTCCCTTCGGGCAGTGGGGTTGCGCCAGCTTCGGTAAAGGCAAAGGTACCGACTGGAGCGGCCGCAGGAGAAGGCTGCAAGTACAAATAGCCCGCTGCATAATCACCGGCGCCGGATGGATTCGAGGTCGCGACAAGAATCCAGTGACAGGAATCGATCGTGTAGTAGATGAAGGTATACGGTTCACCGGTAGCATCGTTAAACAGCATTCTGCCGGTGCCCGGAGTGCTGCTGCCCAGGAAGGTTACGGTTCCAGAGTCCGAATCAATCGTGCCCGCGACAGAGCGATCCAACGTGAAGGCGTACGAACTTCCTTTCAGCGTACCGCCATAGAATGCGGGGCCATTTTGCGGACCGTATCCCGTCAGGAGAAACGAATAGGACGAACCGGGCGAGACGGGTGGCGAGGTAAACGCCGAAATAGATTGTTGCTCCAGAGTCCCGGTTAACGTTGCCCCATCGGGAACGTGCAGCGCGGGGTCGTAGTAGCCGTCGAACTCCTGCATTAGCAAGACGCCTGGCGTCGAATTCACTGCGCTTACCCGGAAGATCTGCTGGCCGTTATACCAGTAGCCCAAGCCGGTCGGCGCCCCGTTGAGCGTGATCGTCCCGGTTCCGTCATCAATGAAGTAAGTACCTGTGAGTACATGAGCGGTAGGAGAAGTGTCCCCCAGGAACCATTCATTAGCCGAGTAGATGTTGCCGTTGCCATCGGCAACCAGGCTGCCTGCAATCGCCCAAGCTCCGCCCTCTCTTACTCCGTGCAACAGGAATGCATATTGACCATTCAGAAGACCATCGCTGAGGTCGGCGGCGGTTACGGTAACAATAGCGGTCGCGATGACAGTCGGCGATGTCGTTGAAGCGGCCGTAAGCGTGACCGTACTACCCAGAGGCACCGTCGGAGGAGCTGTGAAGGTAGTCAGCTGTCCACTGGCAGTGTGGCTCAGACTGAACGAGCCGCACAGAGTGTCCTGGCAGGTTGCGGTCCAGTCGATGCCTGCGTTCTCGGGGTCGAATACAACCGTTCCTATGAGATTGGTAGCCGCGCCGGCTGACAGATAAGGCGGCGGAATCTGTGTCATTGAGATCGCCAGCTTCCCTTGTTTGATAGTGACGGTGGCGACAACACTTTGGGTGGAATCCGCGGTCGAGACCGCGGTGATCGTAACGGTGCCGCCGATGGGCACAATCAACGGCGCGGTGTATACGGCGAAACTGGTCACGGTGCCGCCGGTGTGAGCGGGAACGATCGAACCGCATGCGCCCGGCGATTCACAGGTTACGGATAAATCATCTCCCGCGCCGGTCGAGTCATTGCTGACCACCACGACAATGTTCGCGGTGGCTCCCGTCAACATAGAGACTGGCGGCGCCAGGTTGAAACCAACCGAGATTTGCGGCAGCGTGATTTGTATGGTGGCCGTGACGCTTTGACTTGGGTTCGCGGTCGAAGCTGCGGTGATGGTGACCATTCCGCCGACCGGTATCGAGGTTACGCCGTTTACATAATCGGACGGCCCTGTGTAAGTTGTGGGGTAACCGCTGGCGGTATGCTGAACGATCGTGCCGCAGCTCGCAGTGGCCGCCGGGCCCGGAGTACAGGTCACAGACCAATCCACGCCGCTGGCGGTAGGATCTCCATTCACGACGGCCGCAAAGCTCACAGGAGCGCCTAAGCCCAGCGATGCAGGCGGAGCGTATGTTCCCGCGGCAAAGCCGATCGAGGCCGAACTGGCCGACTGTTTTCCACCGCCACAGCTCACGCAAGCCACGGCAAGGAAGATTCCGGCCATCAATACCCTGACTTGCCTGATCCACATGCTATTGGGACCTGCGAGCATGGCGTCGAAATGACTCATCCATTGTCTCCCACATAATTTCTGTAATGAAGGCGTGCTGGTTATCGTGAGTACGAGGCAGAATTACGAAAGAAGATGGCGAGGGTGCGCCTCGAAACGAACCGCTGATCTCTTACGCTCGCTATTGGTGGAACAGCACCAGAAGTTTTTGATTGCCGCTGCTATCGACCGCACTCACCATGATGGAGTACGGCGCATACGCACTTAAGTGGCTGACCGTCGCCACGGCGGAATACGTGCAAGTTGGAATGCCGTTAATGCCCGGCGCCGGTGAAGCGCAGCTGTCGAATTGACCACCGTAGGGAATGTTCAGCTTCGCCAGGTAGTACACACCATTATTCAGGGCATCCTGGCTACCGAAGGTGACACTCATCTCCTGGATCGGCAGTTGGGTTGGGTCGTCGTTGGGAAATGTACCACCGGTCATGGTTGTGCCGGCGATCGGAGCGTTTCCAAAGCCGACGAGCTGCGTGAAATAGGTACTGTTGTTGCCAGTCGTTTCCGTCAGAAACCCAACGTAATTTGCAGTCGCGAAGCCCCCTACGGTCAGCGGCTCCGGAGGCTCGCTCAGGCCCCAGGCAGAAATAGCGGGATAGTTCCAGTTCGCCGACGACGGCACATTTGCGTAGCTCTGGTTGGTAAAGAAAAATCCTCCCGGGCTGATCACAGATTGGGTAGGCAGAGGATAGGCCGACCCGCCGGTAAAAGATCCCATTGGCGAAGAAGTGACGGAGGCCGTCCCGTTCGAGGCGCTGCAGGTTCCGGGATAGCCGGCCGCATAACCGGGGTAGCCAGCGTCGGATGGAACGCCCTGTGCCACATACAACAGCGGCGAACTAAATTCGGTCAAATTATCGAACTGCCACGAGTTTCCGTCACTGCTCGTGCTGGCATAAATCCGTCCAAAGAAAGGCTCAGGTTCCGCCGCACCTGTTAAAACACTGCCTTGTCCCGAGAGCCCCGGTGAGTAAACGAAAAGAAATTTCTGACTACCTCCAATGGCAAAGCAGGAGCTCTGCTGTACCGCGAAGACGGGAGCGGCAGTAGTGTCACCCGGCCTGAGGATGACGGCTTCACCGGGGAGCTCGAGAGCGAGTCCATTCTGGTAACCGTTCGAGCCCAGAAGAACCAGGAACCCTCCGGTTAGAGGCGCGAAGGATCCCGTTGTGGTAGCGGCGCCTGCAGAGTTCGGGTTGGTGTAGGAATATACGTTTTTAGTGTGGTCGATGGTCACGCTCCACGGCGAAACTTCTGACGGAGAGTTGGCCTGCCCGCCGACGTAGGAGTTGACCGAGCCTCCGGCGGGTGGGGTCGGCAAGCCGACTTGCGCTGGCGTGCTGCTCCCTCCACAGCTAGTCAAGATTGCTGAAGTCCCTGAGAGTAGTAGCCAGAACAAGGTCCGTCGTAAGGCACTTTGCATGCTTCCAAACAATTCCATCATGGGTTCCTTTTGCATGGCGAATAGCGAACGATCAGTTTTTCGCTCACGGCAGATCTGTGCGGTAGTTCGGCCCGGGATGCTTTCCTATCTGGGCTGCAGGGACGGCTTGCCAAACAGCAAGGCTCGCGGAAACAGTCTCCCAAAGCGGTGCATCAACAAATAGCTGGCAAGTCCAGCGAGCGCGAGAAGTGCGCCCGTATTCACGGTCAGCGGTTGATTGCGCATGATCGCGGCAAATATCACCAGGGGCAGAGTACAGAGGAACGGGCGCAAGATGCCTTCGGAAATAAACTTTCGGCGTCCCGCGGAGATCTCTGCCGTGCGGCGAACCGTCAGCAGACAAGTCCAGGCGAGTCCGCAGACCGCGCCGATAAGAGTTCCCAAGGCAACGCCCAGGGGCCCGATCCAGTACGCCCCCACGATGCTGCAAACGAGATTGATCACTCCTTCGACGGCCCCCTGCGCGATCCCGTGCCTTTGAAGATCAGTTGCGACGAGCGCAGACGCGTAAGGACTCATGATCAGCCGGATAGCGTGGGCGAGCATCAGGATTTCAGCGATGGGCAAAGCCTGGCTGGCGTAAGGCTCGCCGACCCAGTAGCGAAGAAGGAATTTACCGGCCAACAACGTAATCGTGAGTGCGAAAAGATTCACAAAGGTGGTCAGACGAGTCGCGTTCAACACGATTCTGCGGATCTGCTCCTCTTCACCGGCCGCGTGCAGTGCGGCAATTGGAGTCATAAATGCACTGCAAATAGCCGCGTGCGCCCCTGAGAAAAGCGTTACCAAAGCGGCGGCAATCGAGTAGTAACCGACCGCCTTAAAGTCGACATGTCCCACGATGGCAACGTCGAGACCGCTGATTAAAAGCATGCCGACGGTCCAGACGGTAAGTCCGACGCAGTATCCACCTAACTCCATCGCAGTGGAAGCCTGCACGCCCGATGGTGACACGGTCAGAGTCGGTAACAACCGCTTCACCATTACTACCTGTGACAAACTGCCCAGTAGAGTTGCGCCCGCGATGCAAAGGGATAAGAAGACCAGCGAGTGGGTATGCTGCACCAGCAGCAAAACGCTGGCAGCGCCCAGCAGCCGACTGCCGCCTACCGCCGCCGCGACATATTCATTTCGATGCAGCCCGAGAAGCACACCGGAGAACGCCGACAACGGCAAAACAAGAACTACGCTTGCGCCTATGATGCCTGCGGCGAGGCGAAACTCCGACATCAGTTCAGGCGGAATACCCTGAAACAGATTGGGTAGCTGCCACAACACAACGACCATCGCAATGACCGCCAGAACAGCAGCCAAAGACAAGAGTGCGAGCGCCGTGCTGACCAGCCGATCGCGGTGCTGCTCGTCGCCGCGCTCCATGTATCCGGCGAGGAACCGCGCCACCGCCGTCTGAACGCCAAAATCCAGATAGGTCGTGTACGCCGACATTTGAAGCAAGAGCGACCATGCCGCAAACCGGTCGTGGCCCAGGCTCCGCGTGAGGAAGTGGGGCAACGCCAGCGCAACAATCGCTGTCGCTCCGCCACGCACCAGGTTAGCGAAGGCGTTCTTAGCGACGATTGTGCCGATGCGTTTCATCGCTGAGTCTGCCCGTTTGGAAGTTGTCTGATCACGACTTTGATGCGGCGAAGTTAAGGCTGAAGGGAAGAGTTCTCAAAACGCCCACTTGAGGCCGAGCTGGAGAGTGCGAGGCCGGTGAGCGCTCACCGGATGCAGGAATGCGCTTCCAGTCAGGCAATTCGCACCATCGCCTCCGGCGCCGGAATAGCCGCTGCCAAGGCCACCGTAGCAATTCAAAGTGTTGTTGGCCTGATTCCCGAGCGTTGGGTCAAAGATGCGAAATTGTGTGTTGTTGAAAAGGTTGAAGGTCTCGATGCGCAGTTCCAGAGAAGACCTCTCGCTAACCACAAAGTGTTTGAGAAGAGCCAGATCCGTGTTCAATCGCCACGGGTTGCGCAGTACGTTTCTTCCAGCGTTACCAAAAGTGAGACCTCGAGGCGCGCAGAAAGCGCCGGGATTCAACAGGAGCGGCCCGAAACTGGACGAATTCGAACCTCCCGTCGGAATGGCGCCGTTCGGATTTCCGCACAGGTCCGGATAGGAGCCGGCTCCACTTCCATTCGCTACGCCAGCGTTATCCGGCGTCGCAATGCCATCGGGGCTGCCGATATTAAGCACCGTGAACGGAGTTCCCGTCTGAAACGTAGTGACTCCGGATAACTGCCAGCCACTCAGCAGAGCTCGGGCAAATCTCGAAGGAGTATAAGGATGATCCTCGGAGCAATCCGGCGACGGCCAACCCGCGGGCCAGCACGTAAACACCAGCTTAAGCAGCGAAAAGTCATAGATGTAACTGACGTTCAGCAAATGCCGCTGGTCGAAGCTGGAACTTGCTCGGCTGGACGCGAGGTCAAGCGAATTGACTGACGATGCGTCGGAACGGTCCGAGGCATCGTCGATCGAATGACTGTAGGTGTAGGCAACTCCCAGCACCAGAGGCGCTTTGCTCCGGCGAAACGAAAACTGCATGGAGTTGTAGGCAGAGTTCGCTACATTCTGAAGCGAATAGATCTCGCCAAGTCCGGGCGCATATTGGCGAAAGGAATTCGGATTCGTTGTCAGCTGACCCAGCCCGTAGCAGGCAACCTGAAGATTGATAAGCGCCGGACCCGACACTACGGTGCCGTTGGGCAGAATGCCATTGCAGTCGCCTCCATTTTGATAAGCGGGGTTTCCGGAGGTAATCGGATTGAAGCCACTGACCATCAGGGGCTGGTTGGGGCCGTACGGATTCTGATCCGCCGGCAGCGGCGTGAGCTGATTAATTTGCAACTGGACGGGAAGATAGGTCCCTTTGCTGCCCACGTATGCGATGCCCGCCAACATCTGCGGAGTAAACTCGTGCTCCGCACTCAGGCTCCACTGCTGTACGTACGGCCAAATCGTTTTGGTGGGGATCGACGTAACGTTCAACGGAAAAGCGAGTGACAATCCGTCGGGCGCAGTCCCGATACTGCTCCATCCTGTGGGGTTCTGTTGCGTCATATCCAGCACCAGCGGTGCGCCGCCCTCGAGTGATCCGCTGTTGGCCTCGTCTGCCGTCCCATGTTCGAAGAACATCCCGTAGCCGCCCCGAATTGCCGTTCGGGTTCCGAATGGAGACCATGCAAAACCAATCCGAGGCGCCGGATTTATGACGTGACTCGCCAGACAACCAGACGGGATTCCACTCTTGCCGCACTGCGTGATTCCGTTCAACACGCGAGGATCGAGGCCCATCAGGGGATTGTTCGGATTCAGCTCAATGTTTTGGCCCGTGGTCCGGTCGATCAGCTGGCCTTGACTGCCGACAGTGACCGACGCGCCTTCCGCCGCGTTGTAGTTGTTCGCTACCCAGTTGTAGGCCCTGTCGTTGACCTCATGGAAATTTCCGAACAGACTGAGGCGGAGACCCATATTCAGAGTCAGGTGCGAATTAACCTTGAAGTCATCCTGCAGATAAGGCTCGACGATCTGATATCGCTGGCGGTATCTCCCCTGGGCGCTGTCTTGCTGAAAACTCGCGATCGACTGCCCTGAGAGAAAATCCGCAACGCTATTTCCGGTAGTGTTCGCGCCAGTGACGTTGCTAAAGGTCAGCACTCCTTGCGTATCACCGGTGGCAGCGCCAATCGAGCCATTGGTCTGGTTGCGTTGAAAGTTGACCCAATACACTCCCAGTTGAATATTGTGCCGCCCGAAAATCTTGGTGAGATTGTCTGACACGGTGTAAACAGGGTTGGTGTGCTCCCAGGGCAGGTAACCAGGGTCAACGGCGAAACCCTTTCCCCCATACGCTTGATTGTTTCCGGCGATTACGATGCCGGGGATTTTTCCGCCGGAACCGTTATTGAAAATCGTTGTCATCCCCACGCCCGGCGCTCCAAGAAGATTCACTCCTTGCAACGTTACGTTTGCCCCGGGCAGGTCTGCCAGTGTGATCTTCTGGTCGGTATAGCTGAAAACCAGCTCATTGAGCAGGGTGGAAGACAAAGTCTTCGTCATTCGCGCGACCGCGCTCACGCCCGGGCCGTAGAAACTGTTTTGAATGGTCGGGAAGGTATTTTCTATGAACGCAAATTGTGGAACAGGCGTACTTGTATCCCAGGCATCGTGGATGTAGTGGGCATTTACCCGCAGCGTATCGGTAAATGTGTGGTCGACGCGAACCAGATCTTCGCGCCAGTGCGTCGGAAGAGATACGTCGGCGTTATAGCAGGAGCCAACCGTGGAGTTGCAGCCTGAAGTCGCGTTCGGCAACGGAATGATGCCGGTTCCGAGAACGAGGAGCGCATTCCGATTTAAGGGGACGATATTGTTGCCGAATGTCGGAGTCAGACCGGGCTGAGAAGAAGGGTTCGCTGGGGTGGCCGAAGTGGGGCAATCCGGATATTGAGCTCGTCGAAAATAGGCGACGCTGGCTCCGCCTGGCAGCAAAAGCGGACACACATCCGAGAAGTCGCCCTGCCTTTCTGCCAGCGAAGGCACGGCCTGCCGATAGGGGTAAGGATCGCGCTCACGACGAGCTTCTTCCGAGAAGAAAAAATATGTCTTCCCCTTCCCGTTGTAGACATGGGGAATATCAACGAAGCCACCGATGGTTCCTCCGAAGTCATTTCGGCGGTAGAGCGGTGCCCGGTTTCCGACGTCGAAGTACCCTTTCGCATTCATGAACTCGTTGCGGAAGAATTCATAAAGGCTGCCGTGCCACTGGTCGGTTCCGGACTTCGTAGTGACGACAGTCGTACCGCTTCCCACGCTTGGATACATCGCACTGTAATTCGAAGTGACGATTTTTATTTCCTGAATCGCATCGATGCTGGGAGTCACGATCAACGATGTCTTGTCCTTGTGCATGCCAACATTCAAGGTCTCGGATCCGTCAACCTGAAAGCTGTTGTACTCAGTGCGGCCGCCATTGATGCTGAAGGACACGCTGCCCGCGACTCCAACCCTGGCTTCATCCTGACCTGTCTGATTGCTGACGCCGGCAACCAACGTCGCCAATTGAGTAAAGTTGCGTCCGTTCAGACCGATGGCCGGGACCTGGGTTCCTGTAATTGTCCCGGTCACTTCTGCCGATTGAGTTTCGATCTGGGTGGTTGAGCTGCCGGTTACGTTGACCTCGGATTTCTCCGAAGGCAGTGAGAGCTGAATGTCAAAGTCGAGCGCCTGCCCCATGCCAAGGGTGACATAAGTTTCAAAATCGCTGAATCCCTGCACATGCACGAGAACCTGATAACTGGCGGAAGTAAGGTATGGAATCGTGTAGTGCCCGTTCTCGTCTGCGGTCGCTTCCTGCTTCGCCTTAGTTTCCTGGTTGATCACCTGTATAGTAGCTTTCGGAACGACTGCGCCTTGGGGATCGAGCACCTGCCCTGATATGCGCGCAGTTTGCGCCTGCACATATGCGGCACCGAGCATAACCATCACGCACGCCATAAGCCGCAGATACCGAACTAGCATATTGATTCGTCCTTGATTTGCTTCGAGGATGGAACGCTTTGGACTTTGGATGATCGGGTATGAAGTAAAACGGTTCAGCCAGCCAACAATTCGGTAAAGAACTGCGTATGTTCGGCGACAGCTCTGGCTGCATCAAAATGCCGCACACGCTTCAGGCCTTTTTCACGCAGTTCGCCGCGAACTTCGCGGGACTCGATGATCTTTAGCATCTGGAAAGTGCAGTCTTCGGGTTTGGCGGGATCGAACAGCAGGCCGCACCCTCCAGCCACTTCCGGCAACGAAGCGGCATCGGCGCAGATCACCGGCGTTCCGCAGGCCATGGATTCGATGACCGGCAAGCCGAACCCCTCCTGGCGCGAGGGCATGATCGTCGCCTCTGCCGCGGCATAACACGCTCGCAGCATCTCGTCCGAAACGGAGTCAATCCAGCGCACCGATTGATCGACGCCGAGACTGAGAGCGAGCGCGTGCAGAAGCGGCTCGTTCTTTTTGTCCTTCCCGATGATGACCAGCTCCAGGGTGCGCCGATAGGTGGCAGGCAGTTGCGCGAAGGCTTCGAACAGTATTGGCAGATTCTTATGCGGCTTGGGGCTGCCGACAAAGAGAAAGTAGTCTCGGCAAAGTCCCAACTGGCCGACCATCTTTCTGGCCTCATTCCGAGGCATTGGAGTAAACACGGGACTGGCATAGCGATGGATGACAGAGATTTTGTTTTCGCTTCCGCCCAGGTGTTCGAGAATCATTTGCTTTGAGTATTGCGAGATGGTGATGATCCGGCGCGCCTTGGCGACAGCAATCTTCAATAAGGATTTCGCAAAGATCCGCGATTTCAAAGTGTTTCGGAAAGCCGGATCGAGCAAATGCGTGACGTCGTGAATTGTGACCGACATACGCCTCGCATAGAGAACAGGGACGTCATAATGAGGACAATGTAGAAGCGTCGCTCCCTTCACCAGACCGGGGATCTCCACTTGCGCCGCCAGAGAATACATTGGTGCGGAACTAGGTATGATGCGGTCCGCGTACGCCGCCAACTTTCGCCCGTGCACCGGATGCGCGACACACCATAGCTCCACGCCGGGCAAAGAAGCGCGAAGCCCGATTAATAACTGCTCGGTGTAACGACCAATGCCGGTAGCGTGGGCGCGAGCGTCAAGAGCGAGGATCGGCCTGGACCTCACCGTCATCAATCTGCCGGAAGCGCTGCGTGGCGGTCGCAATTCCGGTAGTCCTCCAAACCCTTGAATACGTTGTGAACGGATTCCACTTTCCCGGCCAGGACGCGATGCAGAACGCGGCGAGTCAGGAACAGAAATGAAGCAAGCAAAGGAACTGGCGAATACTGGAAGAGAAAGCGTATGGCGGACGACGTGAAATAGCGCTCGGTGGGAGTTGGTATTTTCTGGGTGCTGGCATTTACTTTGTGCAGCACGACCGCATGGGAGGCGACTCCCAATCCCCAGCCCTGCTTGCGCAATCGAAAACAGAACTCGGCATCCTCGTAATACAAGAAGAAACGGTCGTCCATAAGACCCACTTCTTCGAAGGCCTTTCGGCGCACCAGCATGCTGGCGGCAGTCAAGAAGTCCAACGGGCGATTGGATTTTGCCGGGGCGGTGGCATGAGCCGAATATCCCGTCCAACGACTAACCCATCCGCCGCCCCAGGCCTGGACTTTGCCGGGCGAAGTTGCGTAGTGAAGCACTGATCCTACCGCTCCAAGCCTGGAATCTTCTTCGGCGGTCCGTACCAGTTCGCGCAGGGCTCCGGGGGCCGGCTGAGTATCATTATTAAGCAGCCAGACGTACTCAACGCCCCGACGCATCACCTCGCGAATGCCGGTATTGTTGCCCCCGGAAAATCCCCGGTTGGTGTCGTTCTTCAGCAAACACACTCCGGGATGGGCAGCCTGAATTCGCGCGACGGAATCATCGTCCGAATCGTTGTCTACAACCACCACGAAGAGACGCGCATAGTTGATCGACCGCAACGCGTCGAGACACAGGATGGTATCGCGCCAGCCATTCCAATTTACGATGACGCACCCGACCAGCGGTTCGCGGCTCTTCATCCCGGGGTTCACAATCTTGCCATTCACGGGATCACCCGGACGTTGTAGGTCTTGAGGGCGAGACTGACCGGGGCCACGGCGCAGCGCTGAACGGTGACCGTATTAGGCGCGGTGACGGCGCCGCTGAGAATTTCTACGGGAGAGTCCAGGCTGCCGTCACTGGCTGCAGGGTGCTGAACAACTTGCCCTACCAGCGCTCCAGGAACACTGGCAACCCCGTGAGCGCAATCTCCCGCTTTCAAGGCGCCACCGATGGCAGCGCTCTTGCCCGATAACTTTAGCGCCACGCTGTCGCTGCTCGGAATCGTCTGGCCGCTGCCCCAGGACGCCGCACCGTGCACCGTCCAATTTCCGCGGGAGTCGATCTTCGCGAGCAAAGCTTGGGGATCGTTGCTCGGGTCTGCGATGCTGGCGAATGTGTTGTAAAAATTGAAGCCACCGGCCGCGGCGTCCGGCTTCGTGCCGTAATAGTTCGTCAGGTCGGCTTCGTTCTTGTGAGTAACATTATTGATCAGAAGAACACCCTTGCCGTTTACCAATGGGGCGTAAGCCGGCGACAACTGAAATGCGTCCCAGTGCTGGTTGTCGACCTGGACGCCAGAGAGATCCGTCCTCACATAATTCCCGTGCGTCAGATCGGAGGCGCAATTGACGGCTACGAAACCCTGGCCTTGTACTTCACCTTCGGGCCCGACATGCACCAGATCCTTCGCGCAGCCGGCTTCCCCGGTGATCACGAGCAACGAATTCCGGATGATGCCGTCAATCACAAACGAATCGGTGCCGATGGCGCTGATGTTGGCATGAATGTTTAATTTCGAATTGTAGGTATACGTTCCCTTGCCCCATTTGACGCCGGTCTGGCCCTTTTCGACGTTCATCCACACATCCGAGATGTCGGTGTAGCCGAAGCTATTTCCTCCACCGTTGATCACGAAAGCGATGCCGACCGTGTTTCCGGTGTGCGTGGGCAAACCGATGTGAACATCTCGAATGACGGTGCGCTCGGTCCAGGTGGCAAGCTGGGCCATGGTGTTCTCCAGCAGAATCGCCGTCGAGTTCGGTCCGCGGAAGTTGTTGATCACCAGGCCCTCAAAGGTCGCCGCGATGACCGTTCCCGATCGCACACCATTGCCTGCTGCAGTACCCGGACCCTTCAAAGTGAATCCTTTGAGGACGCCTGCTTTCTGAATCGTGTACGGCCGCATCTGCCACACGATGGCGTCGCCGTTTCCCTTGAACTCAAGAGATGTCAGCGCCGATCCGGCGCCGGAAAGACTTTGGCAAGGCTTTAACATGCGAATCGTTGTCGAGTAAACGTAGCTCCCTGCGGGAATATGGACTTCGGCGCAGCCGTCCCCAACTGCGAAAACGTTGTTGATTTTTTCTCCGATGTCGGAGCCGGGATAAAGTGTCGGGTTGACGACGCCGTTCACTGAAGACGCAGTGATCACCTGGGCGGCAGAACCAGCCTGGCTCTTTTCCGGAGACTGCGCACCCACGAGAGGCGTGGAGTTGCCAGAGCGGGCCGGCCGAACCAAATCGCTCGCCAGCCCCACCATCGCCAGCGCCAGCACGAACGTTAGCGCGACCGAGACAGCTTTCAACCCAGACTCCTCGTCGCCAGTTTCTCGAATGTCATGGTCAGGCCTGTCATAGCGCCACTACAGCTCCAAGTTCCACCTGGGCGCGGAGCAGATCTTGCGGAACGCCGATGTCGATGAAGTAGCCGTTGGACTTGTAGGCCAAAAGGCCGCACGACAGTTGAGCCGGGAGCACTTCGCGCTCCAACGATATCGGGCGGCCGTCCGGAACCGACTCCATCACGGATGGCTCAAACAGGTAGACCCCACCATTAATGAAGCCTGAAGCCGGCTGACGTTGCGCGCCGAAATTCTCGCTGTAATTCTCGCCACACTTCTCGCGAAACAAAATCACTTCATCATTTTCGCTTACTTCCACGCTGCCATAACGCGAGACGTCTGGCACATGAGCAAGTGCGATGGTGGCGTCGGACCGGCGACTCACGTGCAGCTCCCACATGGCGGGCAGAGATAACTGGAGGATCGAGTCACCATTGATAGCTAAAATGCGTTCCCCCTTGGCGTAGCGGGAGTAAGCCAGCTTAAGCGCGCCCGCCGTCCCCATCGGCTCCTCTTCCCGCGAATAGCTCACGCTGAGGCCAAGGTCTTTTCCATTTTCCAACCAGCGCTCAATCTGGTCCGCGCGATATCCGACGCACAACACCACACGAGAGAGTCCGGCGTCAGCGAGTAACTTCAAAAGGTAGGCCAGGAAGGGCTTTCCGCCGACCGGGGCCAGCGCCTTGGGACCATCCGCATACGCCGATCGAAGACGCGTTCCCATCCCGCCTACCAGCACTAAAACGGGGCAGGTCGGGAGTTCGTTGATTCTGCCGGAAACGAATGGTTTTACGGATGTCTGCATAAACTGGTTGTTGTGCTCTAGTCCGTCAGGTTCGAGACCGTCAGATCGCCGCCAGTAAGAGCTGCGACGCGGGCCGGGACGGACGGAGACTTCCCGCGCGTGGCAATGGCGCGCTTCAAGACCGCCTGGAACCGCCGGCTGAATTGTTCGCTCGTGAATTCCGCAGCCCGGCGCCGCAGATCGGCATCACAAAACTCTCTTGCTTCAAAGCGGAGGATCGCCGCCTGCAGGGCCGCCGCCGATTCGTCCTCATAAAATTCAGCGGTTTCCCCGGTCATCGAATCCACCGCACCCCCCTTGGCCAATGCGATCACCGGGCAGCCCGCTGCTATGGCTTCGACTGGCACTAATCCAAAATCCTCGACGCCGGGGAAGAGCAACCCTCTGGCTCGGCCGTAACAAGTGAGCAATTCGTCGTCGGTCACAAATCCTAGAAACTCGACCGCCGCTCCCAATTCTCCGGCCAAGTGCTTCAACCTTTTCTCTTCCGGACCTTTCCCCACAATCTTGAGTTTGCGTCCGAGGCTGGCACAGGCCGCGATCGCCTGATCGACCCGTTTGTATGGGACCATCGCCGTGACCATCAGGTACCAGTCTTCAGGCTGCCGAACGACCGCTGTGCCGTTACCCACATCGCCGGGACCGTAGATGACTTCGGCTTCACGGTGGTAGATTCGCCGGATGCGCTCCGCCACGTAACTCGAGTTCGTGCAATACACGTCCACACGATCGACGGTCTTGAGGTCATAAATCTGCAACAGTCTGGCGATCGGCTTGAAGAAAAAATTCGAGACTGCTCGTCCTACTCTTTCCGGCCCAAAGTAGTCGTCGAAGCGATCCCATATGTAACGCATCGGAGTGTGGACGTAGCACACGTGCAGCGGCTGGCCGTCAGGATTTTTCCTGACCATCGCCTTAGCCACGGCATGCGACGTCGAAATCACCACGTCCGCTTCGTCCGCGCTCACTTTGTTCAATTCAGCTGCGACGGGGAACAGTGGAAGGTAGTGACGGTACTTCGTCGCTGCAAACGGCAGGTGCTGCAGAAAGCTGGTGTGAATCTCGCGCGCTTCGATGGTCTCACTGACGCTGCCCGGCACATGCACCAGAGTCCATAACGGCGCTTCTGGAAACAACCCGCACAATGCCTCCAGCGCTTTCTCCCCACCACGCATCCCGGTCAGCCAGTCATGAACCAGAGCCACCTTCAGACGGGGAAGGGTCGCGTCTGGCACGGAGTATCTTTCGTCAGAGGAAATCGGGGACGGCTCCACAGTTGCGATGTCCTTGAGGCTCATGAGGCTGAGATCGAAGAGGTGGTTGTTTATGCGGCGGCAGGACTCGGTTCGGTTTCCGCTTCAGGCTCGGCCTGGACTTCGCCTTCAAAGTATTCCGCTCGTTCAGGCTCTGGATCAGCCTCGTCCGTGTGTCGGGCGAGAATGATTGCAATCAGGAACCAGAATCCGTAGTTCGCCGCTTGAATGTTGAACATCCCCGTCATGAGGAACGTAGCCCAGAAGCCCGCTATACCTATCATTAACGGAGTCGGTCTTCTGATCGCTTCCTTCCGAATAAAACGCCACATGCCCCACAACAGCGCCATCATCAGAACGCCCCCGACGACCCCGATGTGCAGGACGAGGGCGAGATACAGGTTATCGACGAGCGCGTCGCCCAAGGTCCAGCCCTCTTTCAGAGGAATCATTGCCGGCTTATCGGCCTGGCAAAACCCAAGCCCGAATAACTGTTCCGCCGTCGAAGAATGCTCAAGCTTCGAAACGTGGATTCCCCATTGCATAAGCCTCTGCTGCAACGATGTGTCATCGGCGAGGCTCTTCTTGTCGCTGATCTGGTCGCTGATTTGCTTCGACAAACCGCTGAATGCGATTACCAACCCCAGACAAAGCGCGATCAGCGGCTGCCATTTCACTCGGCCGGGTTTCCTGCTGAAGGTGAACGTTGCCGCAGCGACAGTGGCAAAGAAGAGCTGGACGAAAGTTGCTCTGGTCAAGGTCGTGTAGCAGGTTGCTGCCGCCGCAAGATAGAGCGGGATGCCCCTCTTCCATCCACCTCGTGTGCCGCACATACCGATGCCAACCGCTGCGATCAGCACCAAGAAGCTGCCGAACTCCTGAGCGTTGCCGAAAAAGCTCATCGCCCGGGTCGATCTCTCTCCACCCTGCATCCACTGGCTGGCGAAGATTCTGAAGTTGCCATCCGTGCTGGCCAGCCGAACGATCGGATCCTGCATGATGAACTGGGCCCAACCCAGAATGGCACTTGCGACGAAAGTCCACAGGAAGATTCGCATCGCCCACCGGTCCGACAGCTTTCCCCTAACAGACGCGGCCAGCGGCGCAAAGATCAGTGGACAATAAAATGCGTTGTACGCTAGCAGGATCTCGTCCGGGTCTTTTCGTTCCACAAACCACAGGAAAGGAAAGACGAGGACGAGATAGACCATCGCGGCTACCCAGATTTTTGTCGGAAACGAGTCCAGATCAAGCTTGCCGTAGATCAGCGTCAAGAGCATCAGGAAGCAGAAGGACGCGATCTTAACGAAGGCGTGAGGAACCGGAACGCGGCCTCCAGTAAGCAACATCTCCAATTCCGGGACAGCACAATTGATGACGCAGACCAGCATCGCCACGAGCGCCAAGCCCGCAAAAAGATTATTTCCCGAGCGCTGCCCCTCCCAGTAGTCTTCGCGGTAGTTGTATGTGAGTTCGTTCATTTTAGTTTTGGCTTCCTCGGGCCGGCACTCCGTTCGCCCTCTTGCACTACGCGGCGGGCATGGCCAGGACTCTTGCCGGGGCGGGGACGGGCTTGCGGGATAGAGCCTTGCGCTGGAATCGTTCAACAGGCTTCTCGATTAAGACGTGAATCAGGTACGCGATCAAGAGGGATATCGACAATGTGCCCAGCAGATACGCCGGCCATGGCAGAGTTGTGGGCATGAGCGCCAGGACCATGCTGTGAAAAAGATAAAGCGGATAGCTGATCTGTCCGAGCCAGATAAGCAGCCGCGGAAATTGCCGGGCGCGCAGTGCGAATCCCGCCAGAAAAATTAGATAGGCAGATATCCAAGTCATGACCAGGCACAGCGTTGTCGCCCGCAGGGAATGGTCCGCGCTCAGGATTGACGGCCGCGTGTAAAAATGCGACCTCAACCAGAAAGTCACGGCGAAGACTGAGAAGAGAACTGGCAGAACCGTAAGCAGCGTTTGTGGCAGGTTGCGGTCGGACTGCTGCCGGTAAAGAAGAGTTCCAAACAAGGCGGTAACGATCAGGCCCACCCGGCCTGCCGGCAACGATTGATGAAATGCACCGGCAAGCGCCACTTGCGACAGGAGAAGAATCGCCACTGAAACCCATAACCAGGTCTGGGTACGACGCAAAACGCCAAAGACAAAAAGCAGCGAACAAAGAATGTAGAACACCAGCTCGAGGGACAGCGTCCAATATGCGCTGATCGCGACGGGTATACCAAGGAACTGCTCGAGCATGGTCGCGTTCCCCAGAACGACGAGCCCTGGGTGAAAATGGAAAGCGTCGCGGAACTGGTGCATCCCCATGATGTTCAGATTGTCGAAGACCACCGCAATGGCGAGGCTGGCCAGGTAAACGGGCCACAAACGCAGAAGGCGCCCCAGCCAAAAGCGGGAGAGCGAATTGTACTTTTCCAGGCTGACGGGAATCACGAATCCGCTGACGATGAAAAAAACCACCACCCCCATTTCCCCGATGCTTACGTACTTCGTGGTCCACAGCAGAAACGATCCAGACCGCGTTTCCATGGAATGCTGAACGAACACAAGCAGTGCGGCGAGTCCGCGAAGCACATCCAGAAACTCGATTCGCCTCGACTTGTCGAGCGACGCACGCGGGGCGCTTGTCTCTTCCCTCCCGCACGGCTTCTGAACGTCGAGTTTTTCAAGGGCTTGCATCATGATCGCTTTGTCGATCGAAAAACCAAGAACTCTCAGTCGAACGACTGGTTGGCATCGACGGCTGCACACAAGGGCGCGTTGGGTTGAAATTCCGGCACGCGACAGCGGTGCAAAAGATCTTCGAAGGAATCCACGGCTCTGCCCCAGCCGTACTTTCCGATGCACTCGTGCCCCTGGCGCGCGATTCTTGTGCGCAGCTCCGGGGAACGGACCAGTCGTAAAACATTCTCGGCCAGCTTTTCGGGGGAGCGGGACGGACTCAAGAGCGCGGTCTCGCCCTCAATTCCGTACTCTCGATGTCCCCCAATGTCGGTTGCGGCGAGGGCCGCTCCACAAAGCATGGCCTCGGCGGGAGGCAACGGCCAGCCCTCGGTGCGTGCGGGAGCGATGAATACTGCCGCCTGGTTGTAGCAACCGCGCAACTCCCTCTGGCTGGGCAAGCGGCGGTAGTCGACCCACCGGGGAAAGGCTGCGTCAGGCGAAGACGTGCCAAAGAGGGTCACCCGCAAATCAGGCAGTTCCTTTGCCACCAGCGCCAGCGCCGCGAGACCGTCGGCGGAACCTTTCACCGGATGAGAGTGATACAGCATCATCAATTGATTTGGATTTCGGCTCTCAATCGGGGCGTCCAGCGCGAAGCGGTCAAAGTCAATGCCATTCGGAATGTAGGAGCATTGCACTCCGAGTTCGGTAGCTTTGTCCCGCAACCAGCGAGCGACCACGATTTTTTTCAGCGGAGTGAGCCAGGTGGCTCGAACTCGATCTTCGGGCCCATCCCAAGTTTCCCAGCTCTGTATTAAGTAGAACTTCTGTCCCTTCGAAGCCGGGTATTTGGCCACCCATTCCGCGGTGGCCCACGCGGTGGCGAGAACCACGTCGCCATCGGGAATGAAGCGGCTCGACAGAGTTGGGACCCACAAAGTTCGAATCGCAGGCTCGATGGGAAACCACTTCTCCGGACGGAAGCCACGAGTCGCACCACGCTGGACGAAAGAAGCGGCGCGTTTTACAACTTGCAGCGGCCTCGTTCCCACATCGCTTAGAGCGGGATGAACCAGGCTGACTCGATGTCCGCGACGAGAGAGATGATTGGCATATTCATACACCACCTTCCCTCCGCCGGTAGGCAGATGTCCTGAACCCGGAAGCAGAAACGTAATCCTAAGACCCTTCATCGGGTAACCGTGTGACTCAATCCTTCCCTTAAAACGGTCGACGCAAAATGACGGTGGCGTAGCTGGTGAAGAGCGCGATCGGCGCCTTCAGCAGCAGATTCGTTTTCTGCCGGTGAACAAAATGGAGGAACGGCAGGCGGAAGGCGTAGTAGTTATGGCCGAAATAGGCCCGGTACTCGTGAACGTCGAATCCAAGGTTGCGAAAAAACTGGAGTTGGCTCTCCAGTGGGCCGCGGCAGTGCGCGTAATAGGCCTTGAATTTGTCATGTCGTTCACGATTGCGGGGCGAGAAGAGATCAAAGAGAAAATCTGAAACGCGATCCGGAAGAAGGCGATTGAATACAAACGGCAAGGTATACAGGGTGGCGAAACAATGGACCGAGAAGCCACCAGGCGTCAACGCCTCAAACATATTTCGATACGCATGCTCGGGGTCTCGAAAATGCTCTGCGGTCATCCGGCTGAAGATTAGGTCATAGGGAGCGCCCGGCACAGGGGCATCCTGTGCGCAAACATCGTAGACAGAGGTTTGAGCCATCCCTGACTTCAGCAGCTCGGTTTCTACTTCATCTACGGCATGGAACTCGAGTCCATGCCTGCGAACCACTTCTGGACCAATCGCAGGATTGGCACCCGCTCCGATTTCACAAACTCGTTTCGGAGAGTGAGTGGCGATCACTTCTTCGATAAAACCGGGAAATTTATCCCAGCCTTCAAACTCATCCACATTTCGAAAGGTAGTCACCATTGCGGTATCTAGTGAAGCCGGAGATTCGCTTTCCAGTTGGATATATTCACTGTTGGCAAGAGGATTCTGGTGGGGATACTCCCGGTCACCCAGTTTGCGAGCTCGTTCATTTCCGTGCGCTCGAGCACTGCCAGGCCGGTGTCGTTCGCGATCTCCGTGCTCCGGTGATCGATGCCGATCACAAGTGTCCGCTTCTTGAACTGAAGCGCTCGTATGCCGCCGTGGAGCCGGCTTCCTACATAGTCCACGTCTTCATTGGCCAGGAACTCATCGTACGAGCGCAAGTTCGGTCCGATAACCCGGACGCCTTCAACGTTCAAATCCTGCAGGTAGGAATAGTCGCCGTGCATCTGGGGGAAAAAGTGGAGTGTCTGATAGTGCCTCTTCAAGATGTCGATCATCGCCCGGTCGGCCGCGGGCTCGCAGCGATACGCTGTCAAAGTAAACAGCACATTCTTCGCCTTCACTTTCGGAACGGCCGCGCAGTGTTCGGGACCCAGGCTCCACATGGTCGGACACGACGTGGATACGCTGGCCACTCCGATTTGATCAAGCAGCGTTTTCGTGTACCGGTCGCGAACAGAGTGAATCTGGCCTGCATCCAGCACGCGTCGAAGCAGCACTCGATCCTTGAAAGACGGCTGCGGGCGAATGCCTCCCCAAGTCACTCCAAAGCAGATAGCGTTTCTCAGGAAGATCGAATCGCGCCAACGTAAGCGCCAGCCCTTGGAGGCCAGGACGTTGGTGCCGCCGATCAGGCATAAGTCACTCTGCCTGAGGAAGTAGTAGGACCTGCGGCTGAGCGCTTCGTGACTCGGCAACCGAAAAACGCGCGCGTCCGGAAACATCTCGTGGATGACATCATTCACAGCCTGCATGATGATTTCATCGCCCAGATTCCAGGTACCGAAACTCGTGTCGATGACTGTAATAGTTTTCAGGGGGGACCTTCTCGTCGCGCGTCAGCAGAGATTCAGGCGAAGAGTCGCTGTATACGTGCCATACCGCGATCAATCACATTCTTTCGCGGCCGTCTGGGAAGCGAACCGTCCGGACGAGCATCCAGTATCCGGATCGTTCTTCCTTGGAAACAATCTGCGAGTTGTTCCTGGGTGAGAGCCAGACCCTTCGCAGACTTATAGTCCTTGCCACTCTTGCCGCCAAAGTGATGCAGGTAGCGCTCATGCTCTGAATAGCCCTGCACGGAGTAACCCTGGGCGAGTAGCGCAGCTTGCAACTTGGTGACCGCCCAGAAGAACTGATGGTTTTCGTCGAGCAAGTGCTCACGATATAGGCCCGCATCCACGAGAAGACAATACCCGTCCACGCGCAAGGGGTCTTCTACGACGCCGTAGGCGGTGATCCCCGGCTCGTGTACCGCCAGAAGATTGGACAGCCAATTGGGGTCTTTGATTTCTACGTCGCTATTAAGCAGCAGCAGGTGAGTGCTGTCGTTGGCGGATTGCCGGGCTGCGATATTGTTGCCACCCGCGAAGAACGAGTTGTATTCCAATAACGTCAGATGCTGGATGAGCCCTTCAGCCTGGAGACCGCGGAGCACGTCCTTCGTGGGCTGCTCGGAGGCGTTATCAACCACGACCAACTCGTAATTGACGTTGCGCGTATGGCGCACGACGGTTCGAATCGATAGCTCCACGTAGCGCGGCGCATTGTGGGTCAGCATCAGAATGCTAACCTTCTCGCGCACCGTCGGATACTGCCGCCGACTATCGCCTTCTGTCGAATTGTTGAGTGTCATTCGCACCCTGCTATTGCCTTCTCGTCGCTAACGCAAGCACTCTGCGGCTTCCTGAAAATGCTTGTTCCTGAAACTGGGAGACGTATCCCTGGCGCAGGCGGCGTTCCCGGTCACTGCTGGCAAACGCCCAAGCCAGAACCAGGGTCACACTGGAGTTCAGCGCATACAGCAACAGCAGACGCAGCAAGCTGGCCTTTACAGAAATCAGCACTGCCCCCATGGCCGAGCAGCAAACGAGGCTCGTCACAAAGCAAGGGAGCAACACACCCATGAGCCATTCCGATGCCTTCAGACCAATCCGGTTACAGAGGAACCAGAGTCGTCCGGCGCCCGCCAGGGCCGAAGACCCGACCATCGCCCACAGGACTGAACTCGCGGGCATGTGGAAACGTAGGAACAGATATCCGGCCGGCACTGAAATGCAAATCAGCAGGCCCAGCACGCTTTGGTACAGCGCGATGCGCCCTTCCGCTTGAACCGCCGCGGTAAATCCGGCGGTCAGCATGTCGACTAACAGAGCGACTAATAAGGCACTGGCAAAGATCGCGGTATCTGCCGGCATCTGGTGCAGCCATAAACCGAGGCAGTATTTGAGATCAAACAAAATGGGACCAACCAGCAGCCACAAGAGCACAAACGCGTATTTGTTCGAGAGGTTGGAAAGGAAGAGCATTTCGGCGCGGTTTCCAGAACCCTCCGCCTTCACAATCGGCGGTGAGGTCGCGACCAGCAGGCCGGTGCTGACGCTCGAAGCGAAGCCGTTGACCTGCATGGCGATTCCGTTGGCCGCGTTCGCGGTCACGCCAACAAAGCG
>Ga0210388_10000161_pt1 | contig 69114 bp, 55 predicted proteins | sample IncBWC19OmetaG_FD_155485 | JGI IMG/M metagenome (GOLD analysis project Ga0210388, IMG submission 155485) | Forest soil microbial communities from Barre Woods Harvard Forest LTER site, Petersham, Massachusetts, United States - Inc-BW-C-19-O ... | reverse complement strand
GCGCAGGCTCGCCCTCAACATCCTGCGAACTCACCCAGATCGAGCCTCCCTGCGGCGAAAAATCAAACGCGCCGGATGGGATAACGCCTTCCTCATGGCTGCTCTCAGCCATATGCGATAGCCCTGCTATAACCGGGGCGACGATTTTGGCGTTGAGTGCGTCGCCCTCGCCATCGGCCTGGAGCCGGGTGCCAGTCCCCTGCACAATGTCGTCGCCGCAGCGCGCCCGCTGGCGGCGGCGCCGACATTGTGCGCGCCGCTGGCTGCCGCCGTGACGCATGCGCCTGATGTCACCTGGCTTCCCTATTTCCGCTACTGGCATGGCTACCGGATCGTGATCGACCCGCTGATCGCATGGCTGCCGCTCAAGGCCGTGCGGCTGGTCATGCTGCTCGGACTGATCGCCGCGCTGACATTCTTCTCGGTCGAAACCACATGGCTCGCCGGCCGGTCGGCGGCGCTGGCGATGGTCGTGCCGATCGTGGTGCTGACCGACATCTGGTACATGTGGATCATCACCTCGGATTCCCTCAGCACCATCTTCATCCTGGGCGGCGCCGGCTGGTTTGCCCGCAGCCTCCGCAACGGCGCCAGCGACCACGCGCTGATCCTGTCCGCGGCCGTGATGGGCAGCGTGTTCAACTACATCGACTTCCTGCTCAATCCGCCGTGGCAGCCGATGCTGCTCGCCTTCCTGCTGCTGGCCGCGCCGCCGCGCAAGATCGACCGTCAGCGGCTGCTCACATGCGTAGCCGTGCTGGCCGCGTGGTCCCTCGGATATGCGCTGACCTGGGTCTCGAGGTGGCTCGTCGCCGCGGCGCTCATGCCCGACGGCCTCGCCGTTCTGCGCGACGTCGTCGAGGTCGTCCGATATCGCATCGACGGGGATTACGAGCAGGTCGTCAGTCATCGTTTGCTGGCACCGTCGGCGCGAGCGCTTGCCGTCATCGTCTGGCAGGTCTGGCACACCGATTGGGCCGCCGTGCTGGCGATGTTGACGCCGGTGCTGTTGCCCGCGCACGCGATCTCGCCGCGACGGTTTGCCGCGCTGGCGCTGCCTGCCGCCATCCCTTTTGCGTGGTTCGAGATCATGAGCAACCACACCCAAATCCATGCCGCGATCGTGTGCCGGCCGATCGCCTCTTCCGTCGGCATTGTGCTGGCGGCCTGGATCCTGGCGGGCCGCGAGCGCGATCCGTTGACGAACTGAGCACGGCTCGCCAAGGATTGTCCCATGACCACGACCAAACTCGACCTCACCGGGCTCAAATGTCCGCTGCCGGCGCTGAAGACGCGCAAGGCGCTGAAGTCGGTCAAGCCGGGCGACCTGCTGGAAGTTCACTGCACCGATCCGCTGTCGGTGATCGACATCCCGAATCTGATCCGGGAAACCGGCGACAAGGTCGAGATATCAGAGCGCACGGATGAACGAATCGTGTTCCTGATCGAGAAGGCGAATAGCCGGATCGAGAAGCCGAATGCTTAGCGCCGCGCGTGGAACCGGCCTGAAACGGTGGAAATCGCTACCTTTGGCCTATCGACACCGGGCGCGCCTTCTGCCCCAATTGTGCACCTCTGCAGGGGGCGGAGCGCTGAGTCGTCGCGGTGACAAAGAGACGCAATCCTGGGTAGAGGTACCGCCCAGGGCCCGGGTGATCGCGGCGGGCGGCATAATCGGCCCCCTCAGGCGTTGAAGTCTCGCTGGCGCGCCGCGATCCCGGCTCGCGCGGCAATGGTGCGGAGCAGCAACGCCAATGCTTGCGCGCCGCGAGCGAACTTAAGATAACTGGATCGTGGATAGCAGACATGCCCGGCACGGGCGGCTGTAGGGGAGGACTAAATGGCTTTCTTTTCGTTTCTTGATCGCGAACACACGGTCGCCGAGCCCGGCTACAGCCGCTGGATGGTGCCACCGGCCGCGCTCTGCATCCATTTGTGCATCGGACAGGCTTACGCCTTCAGCGTGTTCAATCTGCCGATGACCAAACTGATCGGGATCACCAAGTCGGCTCCCGACGACTGGAAGCTGACCGATCTTGGCTGGATATTCTCCATCGCCATCGTCGTGCTCGGACTCTCGGCCGCGATCATGGGCCGCTGGGTCGAGGAAGGCGGACCGCGGCGCGCGATGTTCACCGCGGGCCTGTGCTTCGGCGGCGGCTTCCTGGTTTCGGCGCTCGGCGTCTACCTCCACAACCTCTGGATCGTCTATCTCGGTTATGGCCTGATCGGCGGCTGCGGCCTCGGCCTCGGTTACATCTCGCCGGTGTCGACCCTGATCAAATGGTTCCCGGATCGTCCGGGCATGGCCACCGGCATGGCGATCATGGGCTTCGGCGGCGCCGCCTTCATTGCCTCGCCGTTGTCGGTCTGGCTAATGGCGAAATTCTCGACGCCGACCCATGTCGGCGTTGCCGAGACCTTCATCGTGCTGGGCGTCGTCTATTTCTGCTTCATGATGGTCGGGGCCGCGATCGTTCGCGTGCCGGCTCCGGGCTGGAAGCCTGAAGGCTATACCCCGCCCGTGGTCGAGCAGAAGCTGATCACCAACAAGCACGTCTACGTCTACGACGCGATCAAGACGCCGCAGTTCTGGCTGATCTGGTGGGTGCTCTGCCTCAACGTCACCGCCGGCATCGGCGTGCTCGGACAGGCTTCGGCGATGAGCCAGGAAATGTTCCCGGGCAAGGTTTCGGCGGTCGCCGCCGCCGGCTTTGTCGGTCTGCTGAGCCTGTTCAACATGGCCGGGCGCTTCATCTGGGCATCGACCTCCGACGTCATCGGCCGCAAGAACACCTATTTCTGCTTCTTCGCGCTCGGCACCGTGCTGTACTGCCTGGTGCCGTGGACCGGTTCGATCGGCAGCGTTGCGCTGTTCGTGTTGTGCTTCGTCATCATCATGAGCATGTATGGCGGCGGCTTCGCCACCGTGCCGGCCTATCTCAGGGATATGTTCGGCACCCGCTATGTCGGCGCCATCCATGGCTGGCTGATTACGGCCTGGTCGGCGGCGGGCGTGTTCGGTCCGGTGCTGGTGAACTACATCCGCGAGTACCAGATCGACCACGGCGTGCCCAAGGCGCAGGCCTACAACACCACCATGTACATCATGGCCGGATTGCTGGTGATCGGCTTCATCTGCAACTCGATGATCAAGGCGGTCAGCGCGCGTTATCACATGAGCGATACCGATTCGCGCGCGCACGATGCGACGGCCGCAAGCGCCGTCCAGCCGTCCGCGGCGCGGGCCTGAGGGAGAACGACAATGGCAACACAGACCGATGGCTCGATGAAGGTGAAACTCATCCTCGCTTGGGGATTCGTTGGTATTCCGCTGGCGTGGGGGGTCGTTCAAACCCTCACCAATGCAATGAAGCTGTTCCAGTAGGTACCGCGTCCGGCGCTGGCCAGGACGTTCAAATGCGTTGCAGCGCACAATTGCAGGTCGAGGCAGGATGGCGAAGGCCGCTCTGCCTCGATACCTGTCAGCATATCCTCACATAGCATTCCCTCTTGGCATCTGGCATGCCACGAACTAGAGTTGCACTGCTGGCGGGTGAAAACGAGCGATTTCAATGAGTCATGATGTGCAACAGGTCCGCTCGTTCGAACATCCCGGCGAGGGCCGCAAGCGCGCCAAATCGACTCCCAAGGGACGCCAGGTCGACCCAAAGGCCGCCGAGGAAATCGCAGCCCTGCTCGGCGAGGCGCCGCGGCGGCGCGACCTGTTGACCGAATATCTGCACCTGATCCAGGACAAATATCGCCAGATTTCCGCCGCCCACCTCGCAGCGCTCGCCGACGAGATGAAGCTTGCGTTCGCGGAAGTGTTCGAGACCGCAACCTTCTATGCGCATTTCGACGTGGTGAAGGAGGGCGAGGCGAATATTCCGCCGCTGACCATCCGCGTCTGCGACTCGCTGACCTGCGCGATGCTGGGCGCGGAAAAATTGCTTGCCGAATTGCAGGACCAAGCCGGCCCCGCCATTCGCGTGGTGCGCGCGCCCTGCGTCGGCCGCTGCGACACCGCGCCGGCTGCCGAGGTCGGTCACAATTTTATCGATCACGCGACGGTCGCAAATGTGCTGGCGGCGGCGAAGGGCGGGGATATCCATGCCCATCTGCCAAACTATGTCGATTACGACGCCTATGTGAAAGGCGGCGGCTATGCGCTGCTCAATCGCCTGCGCTCGGGCGAACTGAAAAAGGAAGACCTGCTGAAGGCGCTCGACGACGCCTCCTTGCGCGGTCTCGGCGGCGCGGGCTTTCCGACGGGGCGAAAATGGCGCGCGGTGCTGGGGGAGCCCGGACCGCGGCTGATGGCGGTCAATGGCGACGAGGGCGAGCCCGGCACCTTCAAGGACCGCTATTATCTGGAAACCGATCCGCATCGTTTTCTCGAGGGCACGCTGATCGGCGCGCATATCGTCGAAGCGCCCGAGATTTACATCTACATCCGCGACGAATATCCGGCGTGCCGCGAAATCCTCGAGCGCGAAATTGAAAAATTGCCGCCCGGCGGCCCAAAGCTGCACATGCGCCGCGGCGCCGGCGCCTATATTTGCGGGGAGGAATCTTCGCTCTTGGAAAGCATCGAAGGCAAGCGCGGGCTGCCGCGGCACAAGCCGCCTTACCCGTTCCAGGTCGGGCTGTTCGGCCTGCCGACCCTGATCAACAACATCGAGACGCTGTGGTGGGTGCGCGACATCGTCGAGAAGGGCGCGGAGTGGTGGAAGAGCCATGGCCGCAACGACCGCCACGGCCTGCGCAGTTTTTCGGTATCGGGGCGGGTGAAAAATCCCGGCATGAAGCTCGCGCCGGCCGGCATCAGCGTGCGCGAATTGATCGACGAATTCTGCGGCGGTATGGCCGACGGCCATAAATTCCACGCTTACCTGCCGGGCGGCGCGTCGGGCGGTATCCTGCCGGCCTCGATGGACGACATTCCGCTCGATTTCGGCACGCTGGAAAAATACGGCTGTTTTATCGGTTCGGCCGCGGTCATCATCCTGTCCGAACAGGACAGCGTGAAGGGCGCGGCGCTGAACCTGATGAAATTCTTCGAGGACGAGAGCTGCGGCCAATGCACGCCCTGCCGCGTCGGCACCCAAAAGGCGGCGCTGTTGATGCAAAAGCCGGTCTGGGACCGGCAATTGCTCGACGAATTGAGCCAGGCGATGCGCGATGCCTCGATCTGCGGCCTCGGCCAGGCGGCCTCGAATCCGCTGACCACAGTCATTAAATACTTTCCGGACGAGTTCCTTCCCAAGGAAGCTGCCGAATGACAAAAATCCAGTTCGAACTCGACGGTAAGCAGGTCGAGGCGGTGAACGGCGAGACCATCTGGCAGGTCGCAAAGCGCGGGGGCCATGAGATCCCGCATCTGTGCTATTCGCCAGCGCCGGATTATCGGCCCGACGGCAATTGCCGCGCCTGCATGGTGGAGATCGAGGGCGAGCGGGTGCTGGCGGCCTCCTGCAAGCGCACGCCGAGCGTCGGCATGAAGGTGAAATCGGCAAGCCCCCGCGCGGTCGCGGCGCAGAAGATGGTGATGGAGCTTCTGGTCGCCGACCAGCCGGCGCGCGAAACCTCGCATGATCCGGATTCGAAATTCTGGCACTGGGCCGAAAAGGTCGAAGTGACCGAAAGCCGCTTCCCCGCCGCCGAGCGCTGGCAGGGCGATGTCAGCCATCCGGCGATGCGGGTCAATCTCGATGCCTGCATCCAGTGCGGGCTGTGCGTGCGCGCCTGCCGCGAGGTCCAGGTCAACGACGTCATCGGCATGGCCTACCGCAGCCACGAATCCAAGATCGTGTTCGACTTCGACGACCCGATGGGGGAATCGACCTGTGTCGCCTGCGGCGAATGCGTGCAGGCCTGCCCGACCGGCGCGCTGATGCCCGCCGTGATGCTCGACGACAAGCAGACCCGCGTCACCTATCCGGACAGAGAAGTGGATTCGCTCTGCCCCTATTGCGGCGTCGGCTGCCAGGTCACCTATCAGGTCAAGGACGAGAAAGTGATCTATGCCGAGGGCCGCGACGGCCCGGCCAACCACAACCGGCTTTGCGTCAAGGGCCGGTTCGGCTTCGACTATATCCATCACCCCAATCGGCTGAAGAAGCCGCTAGTGCGGCTGCCCAACGTCAAGAAGGACCCCAACGACCAGGTCGATCCGGCCAATCCGTTCACGCATTTCCGCGAAGCGTCCTGGGAAGAAGCGCTCGACATCGCCGCCAAGGGGCTGGTCAAAATTCGCGATACCAAGGGCGTCAAGGCGCTCGCCGGTTTCGGTTCGGCCAAGGGCTCCAACGAGGAAGCCTATCTCTTCCAAAAACTGGTGCGCACCGGTTTTGGCTCCAACAATGTGGATCACTGCACGCGGCTGTGCCATGCCTCCTCGGTCGCGGCGCTGTTCGAATGCCTGAGCTCGGGCGCGGTGTCGGCGCCGTTCGCGGCTGCCATGGACGCCGATGTCATCATCGTGATCGGCGCCAACCCGACGGTGAACCATCCAGTCGCGGCGACCTTCATCAAGAACGCGGCCCAGAAGGGCGCCAAGCTGATCGTGATCGATCCGCGCGGGCAGGGATTGTCGCGCCATGCCACCAAGCACCTCGCCTTCAAGCCCGGCAGCGATGTCGCGCTGTTGAACGCGATGATCAACACCATCATCACCGAAGGCCTCACCGACGAGCAATATATCGCCGGCTATACCGAGGGCTTTGACGATCTCAAGGCGCGCATCACTGAATTCACGCCGGAGAAGATGGAGCCGATCTGCGGCATCCCGGCCGAGACGATCCGCGAGGTGGCGCGGATGTACGCGCGGGCCAAGGCTTCGATCATCTTCTGGGGCATGGGCATCAGCCAGCATGTGCACGGCACCGACAATGCGCGCTGCCTGATCGCGCTGGCGCTGATCACCGGCCAGATCGGCCGTCCCGGCACGGGCCTGCATCCGCTGCGCGGCCAGAACAACGTGCAGGGCGCTTCCGACGCCGGCCTGATCCCGATGTTCCTGCCCGATTACCAGCCGGTCGGTCGCACCGATTTGCGCGAGCCGTTCGAGAAACTCTGGCATCAGGACCTCGATCCGGTGCGCGGACTGACAGTCGTGGAGATCATGACTGCGATCCACAAGGGCGAAATCACCGGCATGTATATCGAGGGCGAAAATCCCGCGATGTCCGATCCCGATTTGCAGCATGCGCGCGAGGCCTTGGCAAAGCTCGAGCATCTGGTGGTGCAGGACCTGTTCGTCACCGAGACCGCGTTCCATGCCGACGTCATCCTGCCGGCCTCGGCATTCGCGGAAAAGTCCGGCTCCTTCACCAACACCGACCGCCGCGTGCAGCTGGCGCGCGAGGTGATAAAACCGCCGGGCGAAGCAAAGCAAGATCTCTGGATCATCCAGGAAATCGCAAAGCGCATGGGCCTGCCCTGGAACTACAGCGGCCCGGCCGACGTCTTCACCGAGATGACGCAGGTGATGCCGTCGCTGAACAACATCACCTGGGAGCGGCTGGTGCGCGAGGGCGCGGTGACTTATCCGGTCGACGATCCCCATAAACCCGGCAACGAGATCATCTTCACCACGGGCTATCCGACCGAGAGCGGCCGCGGCAAGATCGTCCCTGCGCGCGTGCTGCCGCCGGACGAATTGCCTGATGACGACTATCCGATGGTGTTGTCGACGGGCCGCGTGCTGGAGCACTGGCACACCGGCTCGATGACGCGGCGCTCGCATGTGCTCGACCAGATCGAGCCGGAGGCAGTCGCCTTCATGTCGCCGAAGGACATGCGGCGAATGAAGGTATGGCCCGGCGATCTGGTGCGGCTGGAAACCCGCCGCGGGGCGGTGGAGATAAAAGTGCGCTCCGACCGCGACGTGCCGGAGAACATGGTGTTCATGCCGTTCTGCTACGCGGAAGCCGCCGCCAATCTGTTGACCAACCCGGCGCTCGATCCGTTCGGCAAGATCCCCGAATTCAAGTTCTGCGCGGTGAGGGCCGAAAAGGCGGAAATCCGCACAGCCGCAGAGTGAGGGCAGTGATGACCGTCGCCGAAGGCAATCTTGTGCGATGAATCAGCTCTGTTGAGACATTCCCGATTTTGCGACGGTGCTTCAGAGCCGCATCGGCGAAGGGAAATCAATGTTGAAGACGGTGGTTGGCCTGACGTTGATGTTTCGCGTTGGAAGCGCCGTCAAGGCGAAGAAAGAACTGCAGCGCACAGAAGAACTCCTCAACCAAAAGCTATGCGTGGGCAAATGCGAGCGCTATTGGAAGATTCCAGAACTGTGGACCTGCGATGCCTCCATGGATTTCGAAGCGCTCTCGGAAGCGGAGCAGATTGCCGGCTGCCTGATACGCGCTAATCGGCTGGCATACGGGTGGTACGTACTGGGGCCACACTTTCGGCCAGACGGCAGCCTTGAGAGCTTCGGAGGTATCTTCGATCGCCGGCACCAAGCGGCTCAGATCCAAAGCCTGGATTGGGCGCATTTCCAGGTAATTTGACGCTGGTGCGCCAGTCGAGCGTCATGGGCCGAGGCCCGTACGGCGGCGGAGTGAACGCCGCCGTTAGTCGAACCTGACTGCCGTCGTATTCGCGCCGCAGACCAGCACGGCAACGCGCTCACCCGGAGCCGGCGCGTATTTTCCAGATAGCAGCGCGCCGAAGGCGGCGGCTCCGCCGGGCTCGGCCACGACGCGTACCTTGTCCCATAGCGCCAGCTGCGCCGCGCGGATGTCGTCGTCGGTGACCAGCACCACGCGCTCGACATAGGCCTGCGCGATCGGAAACATGATGTTGCCGACGCGCTTCGGCGCCAGCGAGTCGGCCGCAATGCCGTCGGTCTCGGCGTCGACCGGCTCGCCTGCCTTGAGCGCGCGCCACAGCGTCGGCGAGCCCTCCGGCTCGACCGCAATGATCCTGATCCGGCCGCGAAACCACGCCGCGATGCCTCCGATCAATCCGCCGCCGCCGACGGCGACCAGGAGCGTGTCGATGTCGGGCAGATCGGCGTCCACCTCGCAGCCGACGGTGCCCTGTCCGAGCAGGGTTTCGGGCTGGTCGAACGCATGCACGGCAAGCGCGCCGGACTCCCTGACGAACGCCTGGCTCGCCGTCAGCGCGTCGTCATAGCGCTCACCCGCAACCACCAGCTTGGCCGCGTAGCTCTTGATGCGTTCGACCTTCGATGGCGAAGTGACATTAGGCAGGAAGATGGTCGCGGGAACGCCGAGCCGCATGGCGGCATAGGCCACCGCCGTGCCATGATTGCCGCCGGACGCCGCCACCACGCCGGATGGCGGGATCGCTCGCGTCAGCAGGTTCGCAAACGCGCCGCGCGCCTTGAACGAGCCCGAATGCTGCAGGCATTCGAGTTTCAGCGCGACCGGCCTCGGCTCGCGGCCGAATTCCGCCAGGTCGACGCGGACGACCGGGGTGTGGCGGACATGCGGCCGGATCAGCCGCTCGGTTTCGGCAATACGATCGGGGGTGATCGAAGTGTCCAACGGCATCGGGCACTCCAGCGGAGTTGACATCCAATTAGGTAATTAGCATATTAACGAAATGAATACAACCGATGTCATCAAGGCTCTCGCCAATGAGCGGCGGCTCATGATCCTTGACTGGCTGAAGGATCCCCGCGCCCATTTCTCGCCGCAGGTGGACGGCGATCTGGTCAACGATGGCGTCTGCGCGCTGCTGCTTGCCGAAAAACTCGGGATCACCCAGGCGACCCTGAGCGAACACATGCGGGTGCTGGTCCAAGCCGAACTGGTGGTGCCGAAACGCATCAAGCAGTGGACATTCTACCGCCGCGACGAGGCCCGCATCCGCGCGGTCAAGGCCGGTCTGCTGGCCACGCTCTGAGCGGCCGACGGCTTGATTCGGCGCAGCGCTCAGTTCTTGCCGCTCGCCGCGGCTGGCTGCTGCGCACTCTTGATCTGCACGAGGGCGGATTCGGCCCGCGCGAGGTTTTCCAATAGCCGCTGGCTGGTGAGCACCAGGAAGTAATAGCCGAATTGCGGGTTCTGGAAGTAGATCTCGAGCAGTTTTTCGTAGGTGATGGTCAGGACGTGCCCGTCCTCGATGCATTCGATGGTCGCGGTCCGGCGGTTGTCGGGCGTCAGGAATCCAAGTTCGCCCATCAGCCGTCCCGGCGGAACTTCAAGGCCAAATTCAGTGACCAGGAACGTGCCGGTGACGGTCAGCAGCATTTCGTTCGCGACATCGTCCTTTTTGAACAGAACATCGCCCTTGCGATATTTGCGCTCGGTCATGAACGGCTTGAGCCATTCCATCGAGGTGTCGCCCTTCGTCGCGTTGCGCGCCTTCTTGACGAGAACGAGCATTTGACGGAGGCGATACGCATTGATGGGGACCATCAGGAGATACAGCAGAAAGGTCGTGATGGCTCCGGTGAGCGCGCCAAAGATGGCGAAGAATGCGCAACCGATCATGTTCGCGACCCGCAGCGGCACCATGGTCTGCGTCAACAGGGTGGCGACAAAGAAGATCGCGCCCACCAGGGCAAACATGTTGGCCAGGGTGATGTTGTGCAGAAAGATTTCCAGCAGGCGATTGTAGATCGCGTCATAGGTGACGTTGTTGGGATCGAGACCCATTTGAACCAGGATCTTCGCGATCCTGAGATTATCCGCCGCCGCGTCGAGAATGCGGTCTAGCGTGGTGGACATGTCTGCGCTGCTTGGCATGTTCGGCTTCGCCGCTTGGTTTGGCTAATGGGTCTGGATGGCGGTAACGGGATATTCAAGTTGGAGACTTGATAGGGCCGCATGTCAAATGAAGACACCGGCCACAGCCAGATAAAGCCCAAACCGATTGCCGGCAACCGTGGCGGGCGCGCGACCGCCCTGTTTCCGGGCTGAAAACGGCGCGGAAACGAAAGTATAATTTATGTCAAACGCTTCGCAGCGCGGCCGGGGTTTGGTGCCCCGGGCGGCAGCGTCAATGATGAATGAGCCGCGGAAGGTAGACGGCGATCTTCAGCGCCATGACAGCAGCCAAGGCCATCCCCGCCGTCAGCACCACCAGCAGGGATACGAAAAACCGCTTGATCGTCGCCAAATAGGACCCCGACGCGTCGGCGCCGGCCAGGGACCGGCTCTGCGGAGCGCGGAGAGGCCGTCCAGACGGACGGCCGGTGTGAGCTAGCATGGTCATGTCGGAAATCCGTTTTGCTCTCGGGTGTTGCGAATGCCGGCGGCGCGGCGTCTGGCGCCGTCACGCGGCCGCTCGGTTCACAGGACCTGAAGGTCTTTCCGCCAGCTTTTGACCGCTCCCGCGGTGTTGCCGATCAAGGCCGCGGCTCGCTGCCGAAGCCGCTGCGCCAGCCGCAATCCCCAGCCGAGCCGCGCGACCAGCGGATTGCCGCGGTTTTCCAGGTCGAGTTCGAACCTCTCGGACGGATAGATCGTCGCGCACCCGGCTGGCCGGCTGTTGCTTCGAGCAAAGGACAGTGCGGAGCTTTCAAGCAGGAAAATCCCGCCGGTGCGCCCGCCGACGTCGCGCGCGACCCAAAAGCCTTCGCTGTTGCGGCCGATGAAGAATGCCGGAATCGCCTCGTTGACGATGCCGGGATCGAGCGGCTGAAATGGCGCGGGCGCGGCTGCCGGCTGGCCGATGTGGCCCGCCTGACGTGAAGCATTGAAAGCGATCGCAGCCATGACGGCCTCCTCACGAATCCTGTCGGGATTATTTGCCCTTCAGGCCATAGGAATGCGAGATGGACGCGGATTGCCTCTCATAGGCGCGATATAAAAATCCGCGAGGAGCGATCCGCTCGCGCGCCATTATGCCGCTTCTATGAGAGGGCGCGGCCAGCCGTCTCGATTTCCTATGCGGCCATCTGCATGTTCGCGACAACGCCCGCGAAGGTGGGCTGAGGCGCGTGGAGACCGACATGCGACAGTTCTATTTCATCACCGCAGCTTTCGCTTCGCTGTTGCGCAGCGCCGCCGGCTCGCTCCTGACCTTCCTCGGCCCGTCCTGGGATGGCCCGCGCAGGAAATACCGCCCGGAAGCGCATTACATGCGCGGCCCCGGGCCGAAATGGCGCGAGAAGCATTTGCTCGATCGCGCATCCGCCGGCGGCGCCTGAGCCCTACGCCTTGATGGCGGCGTCCCTGCTCCGGCGCGGCCCGCGCCAGCTCGCGCCGGGACAGACGAGATCCTCGTCGCCGATCGCCGTGATCGCGCCTCTCACCTCGGCTTTCGCCGCTTCATCCAGTTCGACGATCGGCAGGCGCGTGTACGCCCGCATGAAGCCGAGCAGGTGCAGGACATATTTCAGCGCAGCCGGGCTCTCTTTGGCGAGCGCGGCGGTCAGTGCAGCATGCCGGTTCTGCAGATATCGCGCGGTCTGCAACCGTCCCTCCCGGTAGCTCGAAAAGATCGCCTGGCATAAATCCGGCGTGACATTCGAAACCTGCGAGATGCAGCCATCGCCACCATTGGCGATGTAAGCGAGCGGGGCAGCGTCGTCGCCGGACATCAACCGAAACCCCGGCGGCAGCGACGCGCGCAGGCGCATCGGACGCAAGACGTCGCCCGTACCGTCCCGCAGGCCGATGAACTCCGCAGATTGCGCGAGCCGCACCAGCGTGTCGTCGGCCAGTTCACGAACGGTGCGGGAAGGAATGTCGTGCAGAATGATGGGTAGCCGGGTCGAGGCGGCGATCGCCTGAAAATGCGCAAAAATGCCGGCCTGCATCGGCTTGTTGTAATAGGGCACGACGGAGAGCACCGCATCGGCGCCGGCCGCTTCCGCGCGGCGCGTGTACTCGATGGCGTGGCTGGTCGAATTGGATCCCGCGCCGGCAATGACGCGGACACGGCCGTGCGCGACTTCGACGGCGGTGCGGATGATACTGTCATGCTCGGCCGGCGTCAGCGTCGAGGATTCGCCGGCGGTTTCGCCGACCACGATCGCCGAGGTGCCTGCCTCGATCTGGCGCTCGCAGAGTCTTGCGAAGGCCGCAAGATCGAGTTGGTCTTGCCTATCGAAGGGCGTGGGAAGATCCGGGATGTAGCCCGAAAGCCAAAGGGTGGGATGTGGGTGTGGTTTCATCTGATGTCACGCGGCCTTTTCCATCTGGCCGAAACCCTGCCGATAGGCCGATAGCACGAGGCCCTGCTGGCACCTGACGCCGGCCTCGATCCGAAAGCCCATCTGCTCCAGCCGATTGCGGATCTTCAGGCAGACCCCGCTCTCGCGCGAGTCGATGAGGACGGCGATCGCCGCATTGGTGCAGAGAAATGGCGATATCCCGGCCAGCGCCGCCTCGATGGCCGCGGGGGCGCCTTGCTCGGTGACCAGGCCGACGGTGTGCTGTCCCCTGGCAGTCCTGCAGGTCGCGGGCGTCGCCACGCGGATGAAGCCGCGCCGTCGCAGCGCAAGATGGAGTTCCTCGCTGTCGCTGCCGGCGACGATGGCGCGATGCTGATGGGACAGCCGGGTCAGTTCGATCATGGTATCGACGACCTGCTCCCGGCTCGAAACGCAATGGGGCTGCAGCATCTCTGTTTCCCGGGTGATGGAAGTTGGGTTCGTCAGGCGGCGCGCGGGGCGGCCGTTACCGGGGATTGATCGCGGAAGGGGAACTTGCCACCCATGTCGAGTTCGATTTCGCAGGGCAGTTCGACGATGGTCTCAAGGTGATGGCCGTTCTCGAACAGCGCGTATTTGAGGGCTTGTGCCCGATTAACGAACAGGCCGCCATAGAGGCCGTTCTGCTCCTGGGCGACCCAGTTGCCGCGCCTATTCTTGCCGATGAAGACGATGGTAGATGCAGAGCTACACGAGGGAGGTTCGACGAGCTTCACGTTGGTAATCCTTCCGGTAGATAAGGTGCGCGCTCCCGACGGAGACGGCGTCACTCATGTGCGCAATATCTTCTCGGGCGGATATGAATTCGAGGGCGACGGGCCTGCGATCTCATAGCCGCCGCATAAGGCCGCGCCGATCGTCTCAAACCGGGACGAAGTGATTGAAGGCGCTGACCAGGAAAAACAAGGCGGCGTAGGCGACCGTCTCGTCCCAATGATTGAGAACCGTGCCAAACGGCGCCTCGCGCCATATCGTTGCGATGACGGCGCAAAGAACGACGGACATCGACAGCAACGCGGCAAGACCCTTGCCGAAGCCGATGCTGGCAAACGCCGCGAAGATCACCAGGATGCTGATTCGCAGGCAAAAGCGAACGAGCACCTTTGTCGATCTCAATCCTTGCGATGGATTTGGCAGTTGCGCCAACTCAAGTCTCCGGTATTTGCGTCGCGGGGGATGCCTTACGCGAAATTTTCGCAGCAGAACGGCGTGCAGATCAGGTCTGCGCCGCGCGGCACATTCGGGACGCTGGTCCGGCTTGCCGGCCCGCCGATGCGTTGCGCCTCGACGAAGGCGCTGAGAACGGCAAGCGGCAAATCCTCATGATGGGCCTCGATCGCCTGATCGAGCCAATCGGGAAGTTCGCGCGCGCGCGACAGCGCGCAATGCCATTCGCCTTCGTCATAGGCGATGCGGCGAACCTGCCATTGCGGCAGCTCGAGATCGATCAGTGCCAGCGCCGCGTCGAGCCAGGCACCCGATCCGATCCATCGCTCGATCCGGATCGTCTTCTCGTCCGGCCTCAGGGGCGGGAAGCGTCTGCAGGTCTCGCCGATGACGTCCCGCAGGATGTCCGCCGTCACCGAATGCGCGTCGCGCAGTCGATCGTCCAGTTCAATGGAATCGAGGTGTGTCGAAAGTGTCATGGCTTTGCCTACCGGAGTCGTGCCCCGCATTCTGCAAGATGGACAAAGCGCTATTTGAAAACGAGATGACCTCAGGTGTCGAAAAATAAGATGGCTATAAGTGCGATGCCCGGCGTTTCACGGGACCGTGAATTGCGAGCACCGAGCGCCGTCCCTTTATGAGATTCCTATAACATTGCCGTAGCGGTCGCCTCGAAAACCTATGCGCTGGGTGGCACTTCGGAGCCACTGAATTGCGGGCGAGGCCGGGATCGCCATTCGATCCTCCGATTGTCGCAATTGGCCCGCCAGGAAAATGCGCGGACGTTGCGCAATGAAACAAGCACGGCAAGGAGCATCTCATGCTGGACGTCCTCATGCTGGCCCTGGGCCTCGGCTTCTTCGTTTTGGCGATCGCTTACACCTACGCCTGCGAACGGCTTTGAGGAGAACGGCCATGATCTTCGATTACTCGCTCGCCGCCATCGTCTCCGCCGGCCTGCTGTTTTACCTGACCTACGCCCTGCTGCGGCCCGAGCGGTTCTGACCGCGTCGCGCATCGATCACGCCTAACCCAAAGGCATAACGACCATGACCGCCATCGGCTGGATTCAAATTGTTCTTTACTGCGCCATCATCGTCGCCCTCGTAAAGCCGCTCGGCGGGTATATGACGCGCGTCTTCAGTGGCGAGCGCACCTTGCTGTCGCCGGTGCTGCGGCCGGTCGAGGCCGGCATCTACTGGATCGGCGGCGTCGACGAGAGGCGCGAGCAGCACTGGCTGACCTATACGGTCGCCATGCTGCTGTTCCATGTCGGCGGCTTCCTCATCATCTACGGCGTGATGCGCCTGCAGGCCTTGCTGCCGTTCAATCCGGCGGAGCAATCCGCCGTCGCCGAGGACCTGTCCTTCAACACCGCGATCAGCTTCATCACCAACACCAACTGGCAGAATTACGGCGGCGAGAGCACGCTGTCCTATCTGGTGCAGATGCTCGGCCTGACGCACCAGAATTTCCTGTCGGCGGCGACCGGCATCGCGCTCGCCGTGGCGCTGATCCGCGGCTTCTCCCGCTCCTCGATGCGCACCATCGGCAATTTCTGGGTCGATGTGACGCGCTGCACGCTATATGTGCTGCTGCCGATCTGCGTCGTCTACGCGCTGTTCCTGGTCTGGCAGGGCATGCCGCAGACGCTCGGCCCCTATGTCGATGCCACCACGCTGGAAGGCGCCAAGCAGACCATCGCGGTCGGTCCGGTCGCCTCCCAGGTCGCGATCAAGATGCTCGGCACCAATGGCGGCGGCTTCTTCAATGCCAATGCCGCCCATCCGTTCGAGAATCCGACCGCGCTGTCGAATTTCGTGCAGATGATCTCGATCTTCGCCATTGGAGCTGCGCTCACCAACGTGTTCGGCCGCATGGTCGGCAACCAGAAACAGGGTTGGGCGGTGCTGGCCGTGATGGGCGTGCTGTTCATCGCCGGCGTCGTCGTCACCTATTGGGCGGAAGCTGATGGAACCACCGCGATGCATGCGCTTGGCCTGACCGGCGGCAACATGGAAGGCAAGGAAGTCCGCTTCGGCATCGTCGGCTCGGCGCTGTTCGCGGTCATCACCACGGCGGCGTCCTGCGGCGCCGTCAACGCCATGCATGACAGCTTTACCGCACTCGGCGGCATGATCCCGCTGATCAACATCCAGCTCGGCGAGATCATCGTCGGCGGCGTCGGCTCCGGGCTCTACGGCATGCTGATCTTCGTCATCATCTCGATCTTCGTCGCTGGCCTGATGGTGGGCCGCACCCCCGAATATGTCGGCAAGAAGATCGAGTCCCGCGAGGTCAAGATGGCGATGCTGGCGATCCTGGTGCTGCCGCTGATGTATCTCGGCTGGACCGCGGTCGGCATCGTCTACCCGCCGGCGGTCGCCTCGATGGCCAATGCCGGCCCGCATGGCTTCACCGAGGTGCTCTATGCCTATACGTCCGCGACCGGCAACAACGGCTCGGCCTTCGCCGGCCTCTCCGGCAATACCTTCTTCTACAATCTGACATTGGCGAGCGCCATGTTCGTCGGCCGCTTCTTCATGATGGTGCCGGCGATGGCGATCGCGGGCTCGCTCGCCGGCAAGAAGTCGATTCCGCCGTCGGCCGGCACCTTGCCGACCACCGGCGGCCTGTTCGTCGGCCTCGTCGTCGGCGTCATCCTGATCATCGGCGGCCTGACCTTCTTCCCGGCGCTGGCGCTTGGGCCGATCGTCGAGCACCTCGCGATGACCGCGGGCAACCTGTTCTGATCGAACGCAATTCGGAGTTACGTCCATGGAAGTCATGAAATTGCAGAAGCAGAAGCCGGTGTCGGCGATGCTCGATCCGAAGATCGTGCTGCCCGCGATCGGCTCGTCGTTCCGCAAGCTCGACCCGCGGGTGATGATCAAGAGCCCGGTGATGTTCGTGGTCGAGGTGGTGGCCGCGCTGACCACGGTGATCTTCGTTCGCGATCTGGTGACCGGCGGGGCAAACCTCGGCTTCACCTTCCAGATCATCCTGTGGCTGTGGTTCACGGTGCTGTTCGCCAATTTCGCCGAGGCGGTGGCCGAAGGCCGCGGCAAGGCGCAGGCCGAATCGCTGCGGAAAACCCGCACCGAGAGCCAGGCCAAGCTGTTGACCGGCTCCGACAAGACCTATCGCCTGGTGTCCGGCACCAGCCTCAAGGTCGGCGATGTCGTGCTGGTGGAAGCCGGCGACAACATCCCCTCCGACGGCGAGGTGATCGAGGGCGTCGCTTCCGTCAACGAGGCTGCGATTACGGGCGAATCCGCGCCCGTGATCCGCGAATCCGGCGGCGACCGGTCGGCCGTGACCGGCGGCACGCAGGTATTGTCCGACTGGATCCGCGTCCGCATTACCGCAGCCCAGGGCTCGACCTTCATCGACCGCATGATCCGCCTGGTCGAGGGCGCCGAGCGGCAGAAGACTCCGAACGAGATCGCGCTCAACATCTTGCTCGCGGGCCTCACCATCATCTTCGTGTTCGCGACCGTCACCATCCCGAGCTATGCGTCCTATGCCGGCGGCTCGATTTCGGTCGTGATCCTGGTCGCGCTGTTCGTGACGCTGATCCCGACCACCATCGGCGCGCTGCTATCGGCGATCGGCATCGCCGGCATGGACCGGCTGGTACGCTTCAATGTGCTGGCGATGTCGGGCCGTGCTGTGGAAGCCGCCGGCGACGTCGATACGCTTCTGCTCGACAAGACCGGCACCATCACGCTCGGCAACCGGCAAGCCACCGCGTTTCGGCCCGTCCGCGGCGTCACCGAGCAGGAGCTGGCGGATGCCGCCCAACTCGCCTCGCTCGCCGACGAGACCCCGGAGGGCCGCTCGATCGTCGTGCTGGCCAAGGAGAAATACGGCATCCGTGGCCGTGACATGGCGGAGCTCAACGCGACCTTCATCCCCTTCACCGCGCAGACCCGGATGAGCGGCGTCGATGCCGGCGCCTCCTCGGTCCGCAAGGGCGCGGTCGATGCTATCCTGAACTATGTCGGGGGCGGGACGCAAACCGTGGCGTCCGGAAACACCGCCCGCGCCATCCAGCCCGCGATGTACTCCGACATCGCCCGCGAAATCCAGGCGATTGCGGACGAGATCTCCAAGGCCGGCGGTACGCCGCTCGCCGTCGCCAAGGACCGCCGTCTGCTTGGCGTCGTGCAGCTCAAGGACATAGTCAAGGGCGGCATTCGCGAGCGCTTCGCTGAGCTCCGCCGTATGGGCATTCGCACCGTGATGATCACCGGCGACAACCCGATGACCGCGGCCGCGATCGCGGCCGAAGCCGGCGTCGACGATTTCCTGGCGCAGGCAACGCCGGAGGACAAACTGAAACTGATCCGCGACGAGCAGGCCAAGGGCAAGCTGGTGGCGATGTGCGGCGACGGCACCAATGACGCGCCGGCACTGGCGCAGGCCGACGTTGGCGTTGCCATGAACACCGGCACGCAAGCCGCCCGCGAGGCCGGCAACATGGTCGACCTCGATTCCAACCCGACGAAACTGATCGAGGTGGTCGAGATCGGCAAGCAGCTGTTGATGACCCGCGGCGCGCTGACCACGTTCTCGATCGCCAACGACGTCGCGAAATATTTCGCCATCATCCCGGCGATGTTCCTGGCGTTCTATCCGCAGCTCGCCGTGCTCAACATCATGCATCTGGCGAGCCCGCAAAGCGCCATCCTGTCGGCGATCATCTTCAACGCGCTGATCATCATCGCGCTGATTCCGCTGGCCTTGAAGGGCGTGGCCTATCGCGCCATCGGCGCCGGCGCGCTGCTGCGCCGCAACCTGATGATCTACGGCGTCGGGGGCATCATCATTCCGTTCATCGGCATCAAGGCGATCGATATGGTCGTCGCCACTTTGCATCTGGTCTAACACGGTCATTTGCGATGAGCGCAGCAACCCATACGCAGTCATTCCGGGGCGATGCGAAGCATCGAACCCGGAATCTCGAGATTCCGGGTCTGGTGCTAGCGCACCATCCCGGAATGACGAACCTGGGATTGCTTCGCTTCGCTCGCAATGACGGAAGAAATACTGGAGACACGTCATGTTGAAAGAAATTCGCCCCGCCATTCTGGTTCTCGTCATCCTGACGCTGATCACAGGCCTTGCCTATCCGCTGGCCATGACGGCGATCGCCGGCGTGATCTTCCCGAACCAGGCGCAAGGCAGCCTGATCGAGCGCGACGGCAAGGTCGTCGGCTCGGCGCTGATCGGACAGGAATTCAAGGACGATAAATATTTCCATGGCCGGCCCTCGGCGACGACGGCACCGGATCCGGCGGATTCCACCAAGACCGTGCCCGCGCCGTACAACGCCGCGAATTCCGGCGGCTCCAACCTCGGTCCGACCAGCAAGGCGCTGGCCGACCGGCTCAAGGAGGACGTCGACAGGCTGAAGGCGGAGAATCCCGATGCCGCCGTTCCGGTCGACCTTGTCACTACGTCGGCCAGCGGCCTCGATCCGGATATCTCGCCGGAGGCCGCGCTGTTTCAGGTGCCGCGCGTTGCGAAAGCGCGCAACATGCCGGAAGAGCGGGTCCGCCAGCTGGTCACGGACAGCATCCAGGGCCGTCTTGCCGGGTTGCTCGGCGAGCCCCGGGTCAACGTATTGGCGCTGAACCTCGCGCTGGACCGGGCCACGACGAAATAGCATATGCGTGGGCCGGGCTAGAGGGATTATCCAGGCTGGGCTTGAGGACTATACTGTCACAATGGCCCAGCCCCGCCGCGATCCCGAACAACGCCCCTCGCCGGAAGCCCTGCTGGAAGCGGCCCGGCGCGAGGACAGCCGTGTCGGTCGCCTGAAAATCTTCGTCGGCGCCGCCCCCGGCGTCGGCAAGACCTATGAAATGCTGCAGAGCGCGCACGCCAAACTGAAGGCCGGCGCCGACGTGGTGGTCGGGGCGGTCGAGACCCATGGCCGGGCGGAGACCCAGGCGCTGCTGGAGGGTCTCGAAATTCTCCCGCGCAAGCGGCTCGAATACAAGGACCAGATTCTCGAGGAGATGGACCTCGACGCGCTGATCGCGCGCCATCCGCAGATCGCGTTGGTCGACGAACTCGCCCACACCAACGCGCCCGGCAGCCGTCATCCGAAACGCTATCTCGACGTCGAGGAACTGCTGTCGCGGGGCATCGACGTCTATACCGCGGTCAATATCCAGCATATCGAGAGCCTCAACGACGTGGTGGCGCAGATCACCCATGTGCGGGTGCGCGAGACGGTGCCGGATTCGGTGTTCGACCGGGCGGATGCGATCGAACTGATCGACCTCACGCCGGATGACCTGATCCAGCGCCTGAAGGAAGGCAAGGTCTACGTCCCCAAGCAGGCCGAGCGCGCGCTCGAGCACTATTTCTCGCCGGGCAATCTGACCGCGCTGCGCGAACTGGCGCTGCGGCGCACCGCCGAGCGGGTCGACGAGCAGCTTCTCAACCACATGCAGGCCAACGCCATCGCCGGCCCCTGGGCGGCCGGCGAGCGCATCCTGGTTTGCGTCAGCGAGGACCCGCGCTCGGCGGGTCTGGTGCGTCACACCAAGCGGCTGGCGGACCGGCTGCATGCGCCCTGGACCGCCGTCAGCATCGAGACCCGGCGCAGCCTGCAATTGACCGACGAGGAGCGCGACCGGCTCGCCGACACCTTGCGGCTGGCGGAGGCGCTGGGCGGCGAGGCGCTGACCATTCCGGCCGTCGAGCGCCGGATCGCGGATGATCTCATCAACTTCGCTCACGCCAACAACGTCACCCAGATCATCATCGGCAAGTCGACGCGCTCGCGCTGGTTCGAACTGACGCGCGGCTCGGTGGTGCACGATCTGGTGCGGCGCGCCGGCAATATCAGCGTCAACGTGATCGCCGGCGAGGAGCTCGCGGCCGAGCCCGTGCCAAAGAAGACCGTGCGCACGGCGGTGCGGCCGGAGCCGTTCGACCCACGGCCCTATCTGATGGCGCTGGTCATCGTCGCAGTCGGCCTCGGCGCCGCAGCCCTTATCCAGCCATTGTTCGGCATCGAGAATGTCGATCTCGTGTTCCTCACCGCCGTGGTCGGGGTTGCGGTGCGCTACGGCTTGTGGCCGTCCATGCTGGCCAGCGTCGCGGCCTCGCTGTGCTACAATTTCTTCTTCCTGCCGCCGGTCTATACCTTCACCATCACCGACCCGACCAATGTCGCCGCGTTCTTTTTCTTCATGCTGATCGCGTTATTGGTTTCCAACGTCGCGGCCCGCGTGCGCACCCAGGCCGATTCCGCGATCGGCCGGGTGCGGACCACGGAATCGCTTTACGCCTTCAGCCGCAAGCTCGCGGGCACCGCGACGCTCGACGATGTGTTGTGGGCGACTGCCTACCAGACCGCGCTTATGCTGAAGGTGCGCGTGGTGCTGTTGTTGCCCGAGGAGGGCGTTCTCACCGTGAAGACCGGCTATCCGCCGGAGGACGAACTGGACAAGGCCGATCTCGCCGCCGCCAATTGGGCCTGGAGCCACGACCGCCCGGCCGGACGCGGCTCCGATACGCTGCCCGGCGCCAAGCGGCTATTCCTGCCGATGCGGACCGGGCGCGGACCGATCGGCGTCGTCGGCATCGACGACGACAAGACCGGGCCGCTGCTCACGCCCGACCAGCGCCGCCTGCTCGATGCGCTGATGGATCAGGGGGCGCTGGCGATCGAGCGGGTGCTGCTGGTCGAGGACATGGATCGCGTCAAGCGCACGGTAGAGTCCGACCGCTTGCGCTCGGCATTGCTGACCTCGATCTCGCATGACCTGAAGACGCCGCTTGCCTCGGTTCTGGGCGCCGCCTCCACCATGCGCGATCTCTCCCGTGATTTAAGCGAAACTGAAAAGCGCGATCTGCTGGCAACCGTGATCGACGAGTCCGAACGGCTCAACCGCTTCATCGCCAACCTGCTCGACATGACCAAGCTGGAGAGCGGCGCCGTCGTGCCGAATACCGCGCGGCACGATATCGACGAGATCGTCGGCAGCGCGCTGCGGCGTGCCGGCAAGATCCTGGCGCATCACAAGGTCTCGCTCGAGCTTGCGGCCGACCTGCCGATGCTCGAACTCGACGCGGTGCTGTTCGAACAGGCGCTCTTCAACCTCTTGGACAACGCCGCCAAATATGCGCCCGCCGATTCCACGATATCGATCAGGACGTCGCGGAATACAAATTGGGTCACCCTGCAGGTGATCGACGAAGGCAACGGCATTCCGCAGTCCGAACTTGAAAGCGTATTCGACAAGTTCTATCGCGCGCAAAAGGGCGACCACGTCCGCCCCGGCACCGGCCTCGGGCTCGCGATCGCCCGCGGCTTCGTCGAGGCGATGCATGGCACCATTGCCGCCGACAACCGCGCCGACCGCAGCGGCGCCGTGCTGACGATCCGGCTGCCGATCCCGGCCGCGTCACACGCCTTGGATACCGCCGCATGAGCACCACCGCAATCAAGGTCCTGGTCATCGACGACGAGCCGCCGATCCGCAAATTGCTGCGGATGGGCTTGAGTACGCAAGGTTACGATATCCTGGAGGCCTCCAACGGCAAGATCGGGCTCGAATTGCTGGCCGAAAATCCCGCCCTCGTCATCCTCGACCTCGGCCTGCCGGATATCCAGGGCCACGAACTGCTGCGCATGATCCGCGGCCGCAACGACAGCGTCCCGGTCATCGTGCTGTCGAGCCGCGGCGACGAGGCCGGAAAGGTCCAGGCGCTCGATCTCGGCGCCGACGATTACCTGACAAAACCGTTCGGGATGGACGAACTGCTCGCCCGCATGCGCGCGGCGTTGCGCCATCAGCTGCAGGTCCATGGCGAGCGTCCGGTGTTTCGCACCGGCGATCTCGCCGTTGATCTGGTCCGCCGCATCGTCAAGGTGGGCGAGAAGGAAGTCAAACTCTCGCCGAAAGAATATGAATTGTTGCGCGTGCTGGTGCAGCATGCCGGCAAGGTGTTGACCCACCGGTTTCTGCTGAAGGAGCTGTGGGACGAGTTGACGGATGCGCAATATCTGCGGGTCTATGTGCGCCAGCTCCGGCAGAAGATCGAACTCGATCCGGAACGCCCGCAATTCGTGCTGACCGAGACCGGGATCGGCTACCGGCTGCGCGCGCCGGACTAGACCGCCAAATCCGTGTAGCATCCGGGACCAGACCCATGCATTCGACGATTCGCGCCTCCGGAACGTCCATGAAAATCTCCGACCTGCTCTCACCTGCGGACGTCATGATCGACGTTCGAGCCTCGAACAAGCGCCAGCTCTTGCAGGAGCTCTCGGCGAAGGCCGCTGGCAGCGCCGGCCTTGCCGCGGATCTGGTCGCTTCCGCGCTCTCGAAGCGGGAAGAACTGGGGTCGACGGGAATCGGCAAGGGCGTGGCCATTCCGCACGCCCGGCTGAAGGAATTGCAGCGGCCAGTTGGATTGCTTGCGAAACTGAAGCAGGGAATCGAATTCGACGCTATCGACGGGCAAAGGGTCGACATCGTGTTCGTGCTGCTGTTGCCGGCGGCCGCGGAGAATGACGCGCTCGGCGCGCTGGCCTCGGTGGCGCGGATATTGCGATCGCCGGAGAACCTCGCTCGCTTGCGGGCCGCGAAAGATGGCTCCGAGTTGTTCGCGGCGGCGGGCTGAGCGCACGCAACGCTGAACGCCGATTGGACCGCAAGTTCAAGACGGGAACCATCCTTGCTCGCGACGATTATTTTCCCGCAACCGGGAGAACTCGCATGGCACGCAAATATTCGAAAAAGGCCTCCGCCCAGGTCGAACGCGCGATGAAGAAGCGCAAGGCCGGCACCTTGAAGAGCGGCCGCTCGGGACGAAAGGTGAAGAGCCGCAAGCAGGCAATCGCGATCGGCCTGTCCGAGGCGCGGGCCGAAGGTGACAAGGTCCCGAAGAAACGGAAGACGGCCAAGAAGCGCAAAGCCGGCTGAGGATGTAGGCTTCACGCGCGGCCCCTGGGTTCGCGCGGACGGCCAGGATAAGGCCTCGCGGGAGGATTCATCCCGCCTTGCGCGCTCGCGCCACTGAACGATGCGCCTTTTTCGCAGGCCGCCGCATGGTTCGACGGGCCGGTGAATGGCGCTTCGCCGACGCCTTTCCCTTCAAGCTCTGTTTCAGCGCGTCCATCAGGTTGATGACATTGCTCGACCGCTCCTCCGATACGGCCGTCTTGACCGGTTTGCCGGCGGCCTTGCGCTTGACCAGGGTTTTCAGGGCGGTCTCGTATTCGTCCTTGAACTTGCCGGGATCGAAATGCGCAGCCTTGGTGTCGAGGATGTGGCTCGCCAGATCGATCATGTCCTTCGAGATCTTAGGGCTTTTGATGCCGTCGAAATATTCGTCCTCGTCACGTATCTCGTAGGGGTATCGCAAGGTGATGCCGAGCAGCCCTCTGCCGCGCGGCTCAAGTGCGATGACATGCTCGCGGTTGGTCAGCACGATGCGCGCCAGCGCCACGCGGTCCTTGTTCTTCATGGCGTCGCGGATCACGGCGAAGGCGTCAAGCCCGACCTTGCCGTCGGGGACGATGTAATAGGGGTGATTGAGGTAACGCTCGTCGATCTCTTCTTTCGGCACGAAGCTGTCGATGTCGATGGTGTGGTTACTTTCGATCTGGACCGCCTCAAGCTCCTCCTTGTCGATTTCGACATATTCGCCCTTCTTCAATTCGTAGCCGCGCGCCTTGTCCTCGCCTTCGACCACATCGCCGGTCTCGGCATCGACCATCTGCTGCTTCAGGCGGTTGCCGGTCTCCCGGTTGATCATGTGGAAGCGGGTTTTGTCCGACGCGGTCGTGGCCGGGTAGAGCAGGACCGGGCAGGACACGAGGGAAAGCTTCAGGGACCCTTTCCAATAGGCGCGGGTGGCCATTACAATCTCCTGGCTGGGTCTTGCGGCTGATATCCGGGAACTTCAACGGCTGCCAGTGGTTTCGGTTCCGGGTGCTCGCTGCCGTGCGGCGCCGGTCTTTCATTTGCGTGGGATTACTCCGTGGCCCTCAAGAAGCTCACCACCTACCGCAAGAAACGCGATTTCGAGAAAACCGCGGAGCCGAGCGGCGACGCCAAGGTCGCGCCGTCGAAGCAGCGGCGGTTCGTGATCCAGAAGCATGCGGCGACGCGCCTGCATTACGATCTCAGGCTCGAATTCGACGGCGTCTTCAAGTCCTGGGCGGTGACCAAGGGTCCCTCGCTCGATCCGCGCGACAAGCGGCTGGCCGTCGAGGTGGAGGACCATCCGCTCGACTATGGCGATTTCGAAGGCACCATACCGAAGGGCGAATATGGCGGCGGCACGGTGATGCTGTGGGACCGCGGCTACTGGGACTCCGACGATCCCGAAAAGGGATTCAAGAAGGGCGACCTGAAATTCACGTTGCACGGCGACAAGCTGCACGGCAGTTGGGTGCTGGTGCGGATGCGCTGGGATCGCGATGGCGGCAAGCGGACCAACTGGTTGCTGATCAAGCACCGCGACGAATACGCCAAGGAAGGCAACGCCAACGACATCCTGGACGAGGACAAATCGGTCGCCTCGGGGCGGACCATGGAGCAGATCGCCGCCGGCAAGGGCAGAGTGCCGAAACCGTTCATGCTGGCGAAGTCGAAGCGCGCCAGCGCGGACGCGGTCTGGCATTCGAACCGCGGCGACGACGTCATCTCCTACGCGCCACCGGCAAAGGAGATCGGGGGAAAAAAGGTCGCGGCGGTGCCGGATTTCATCGCGCCCGAGCTTTGCACCGCGGTCGATCGCCCGCCCAGCGGCGAGGGCTGGTGCCACGAGATCAAGTTCGACGGCTATCGCGTACAATTGCGCGTCGAGGCCGGCAAGGCCCGGCTCAAGACCCGCAAGGGGCTCGACTGGACCGACAAGTTCAAGGCCATCGCCAGGGAGGGCAGTTTGCTGCCCGACGCGCTGATCGATGGCGAGATCGTCGCCCTCGATCATAGCGGCACGCCGGATTTCTCCACGCTGCAGGCGGCGATTTCCGACGGCAAGACCGACGATCTCATCTTCTATGCGTTCGATCTGTTGTTTGCCGATGGATTGGATCTGCGCCGGCTGCCGCTGCGCGAGCGCAAGGCCCGACTAAAGGAATTGCTGGAGACGCGAGCGAACGGCAAAGCCAGGTCAATCCGCTATGTCGAGCATTTCGAGGCCGATGGTGATGCCGTCCTGCAATCGGCCCGCAAGTTGTCGCTGGAGGGCATCGTTTCGAAGAAGCTCGCCTCGCCCTACCGCTCCGGCCGATCCGAGAACTGGACCAAGGCCAAGCTCCGCGCCGGACAAGAGGTCGTGCTGGGCGGCTGGAAGACCACGGGCGGCAAATTCCGCTCGCTGATGGCGGGCGTGCATCGCGGCGATCATCTGGCCTTTGTCGGCATGGTCGGCACCGGATTTGGCCAGGACACGGTGCGCCGGATCATGCCGGCGCTGAAGGCCAATGCCTCGGACAAGAGCCCGTTCGGCGGCAAGGACGCGCCGCGCAAGACCCCCGACGTGCATTGGCTGAAGCCCGAACTCGTCGCCGAGATTGAATTCGCGGGCTTTACCGATGACGGCAACATCCGGCAGGCCGCGTTCAAGGGTTTGCGTCAGGACAAGCCGGCCAGTGAGGTGCAGGCGGAGGAACCGGTCATGACCAAAGTCGCCAAGCCTCTTGCCAGGAAAGCCGTGATATCGAGCAAGCCGCGGTCGACGGCAGCGGCGAACAAATCCGCCGAGGTGATGGGCGTGGTCATCTCGAAGCCCGACAAGGAGCTGTGGCCGGACGGCCGTGACGGCAAGGGCGTGACGAAACTCGATCTCGCCCGCTATTTCGAGGCGGTCGGCGGCTGGATGATCGGCTATCTGAAGGGCCGGCCCTGTTCGGTGGTGCGGGCCCCCGACGGCATCGACGGCGAGAAATTCTTCCAGCGCCATGCGATGCCCGGCACCTCCAGCCTGCTTGAGCTCGTCAAGGTCTCGGGCGACCGCAAGGCTTATTTGCAGATCGATCGCGTCGAGGGGCTTGCCGCGGTCGCGCAGGCCGGCGGTCTCGAACTGCATCCCTGGAATTGCGCGCCGTTCGCACCCGACGTGCCGGGCCGGCTGGTGTTCGATCTCGATCCCGCGCCGGAAGTGGAATTCGCCGATGTCATCGAGGCTGCCAAGGACATGCGACAGCATCTCGACGCGCTCGGCATGGAAAGCTTTTGCAAGACCACCGGCGGTAAGGGGCTTCACGTGGTGACGCCATTGGCCTATGGCGCGAAAGACAAGGTGACCTGGAAGGAAGCCAAGGCTTTTGCGCAGCGCGTCTGCCAGTGGATGGCCAATGAGGCCCCCGAGCGCTATCTGCTCAACATGTCGAAGAAGTTGCGTAAAGGAAAGATCTTCCTCGATTATCTGCGTAACGACCGCATGGCGACCGCGGTCGCGGTGCTGTCACCGCGGGCGCGCGAGGGCGCCACCGTCTCGATGCCGCTGACCTGGTCGCAGATCCGCGGCGACCTCGATCCCAAACGCTACACCGTCCGCACGGTGCCGGCACTGCTTGCGAAGAGCAAGGCGTGGCAGGGTTTTGACGAGACGGCGTCATCGATCAAGGCGGCGATGAAGAAGCTGGAGAAAAAGTAGGGTGGGCAAAGCGAAGCGTGCCCACCCTCGTCGACACAGCGCGGAGCTTCCGGTTTGTTGGTGGGCACGGCACAAGCGCGCCTTTGCCCACCCTACGGTTCACAGGCCTCAAAGCCTTCCGAGCAGCAGCAGGATCAGGAGAATGACGATGACGAGCCCGAGGCCGCCGCCGCCGTAATAGCCGGTGCCGTAGAACGGACCGCCGCCAATGCCGCTGAAGCCGCCGAGCAAGGCGATCACGAGAATGATCAGGATGATTGTTCCGATAGACATTTAGCGTTTCCTCCGGCCCGGCAGTTGGCACCTGTTGCTCTGCCCTCGACCGAAAAAACGAACGGGAACCCCGAAGGTTCCATCATCCTCCGGCTGTTATTTGGCTCCTCTTTTCCCGGGATGAATCGCGACTACATGCGTACTGCCGCCGGGAGATGAAAAATGTCCGCGCCTCTGATCGTATCAATACCGCATCGGCTCGGCCGCGAAGAGGCGACACGCCGCCTCAAGGCGGGCCTTGCGCGCGCCGCCTCCAGCATTCCCGTGCTGCAGGTCGACGAGGAGCGATGGGAAAGCGATCGCATGATGTTCCGCGTTCGCGCGCTGGGGCAGGCGGCCTCGGGCCATCTCGACGTTGCCGACGATCATGTCCGGGTCGAAGTCGTACTGCCCTGGCTGTTGCAGCGATTTGCGGAAGTGGCGCAAGCGGCGATCAAACATCGCGGCCAACTGCTGCTGACCAAACGGAGCTGAGCGAACAGCATCGATCTATCGCGCTGCACAAACGTTATCGATCTGTCGCGCTGCAGCAATGAGGCAGTGAAAAACTTTTACCGATCGTAAGCTTGCCGGTAACGAATCTCGGGGAGGATCAGGCTTGCGCGGGGAAGGGAACCGAACTTTTTGAGTCGGCACGATAACCGCCAGGCCGCCCGGCCGTCGATCCCGGGCGGCTTTTACGTTCTACCCGCGCGCCAAGCGACTCCGCTTCCGCTTTGCCGCTCCCTGCGATCTCGCCTTCAGGACTGCGGCTGGTAAATGATGAAACAAGGCGGAAAGCGGCAGCTGTCCGGCTTCGCTGGTCACGCCTTCCACGGAATAGCCGCTCACATTGATCGTCGCGTCATAGAGCTCGCCGCGCGGCCAGACCCGGCCGCCTTGCGAGAATCCAGCGAATGATTTTGCCACGACGACGATCGCGGCATCGCGGCCATGGCGCCGCGCAAAGGCGATGACGTGGTCGCGGTGGGGCCCGCTGACTTCCAGCGGCTCGTAATCGCCGTGAGTGAACACCTCGGCGAGCTCGGTGCGGACCTTCAGCAGGTGCGCCGTCCATGCCAATTTCAGATGACCGTCCGGCCAGTTCGTCGCGAATGCTTCCCAGTCCGGCGTTTCGCTTGCCGCCAGCGCGGCCGCGCGCGCGGCAAAATCCACCGGCCGGCGGTTGTCGGGATCGACCAGCGACAGGTCCCAGAACTCGGTGCCCTGATAGAAGTCGGGCACGCCGGGGATCGTGGCTTTCAAGGTGATCTGGCTCAGGGAATCGAGCGCGCCCAATAGCGCGAGCCGTTGCGCCAGCGTATCCAGCGAATTGAGAAAATCAGCCGAGAGCGCGGGATCCAGAATCCGCGCGATGAAGGCCTGCAATCCCGCCTCATAGGTCTCGTTGGGATTGAGCCAGCTGGTCTCCTGCTTGCCCTCGCGCGCCGCCTTCAGGGCGTAGGCCTGCATCCGCTGCGGAAAATCATCGTCGCGTTCGCCCAGCGGCCAGGCGCCGAGTAGCGCCTGATACAGCATGTATTCGAAGGTCGCGGACGGCGCCCGCATCCCGTCTTGCACGACATGCGCGGCGTTCAGCACCTTCCAGCGCGCCACCGCGCTGGTCCATTCGCCGGGAATTTCCGTCAGCGCGATCAATCGGGCGCGGGCGTCCTCGCCGCGCTTGGTATCGTGCGTCGCCGTCGCTGTCATGCCGTGCGGCCATTGCTTGGCGCGAAGCTTCATGGCCGCATGAAAGGCCTCGACCGAAAGCGCCTTCGCCGACGGATCGCCGCCGACCTCGTTGAGCGCGAGCAGGCGGTGGTAGCGATAGAACGCGGTATCCTCGAGCGACTTCGCCATCACGGGACCGGTGAACTGCTGCAGCTTCAGGGCGAAGCGGCGCACGCGCGGCGGGCTGTGCGATGCGCGGCCGGGCTTGATCAGGTCCATGGTCAGGGTATCGCGCAGGAAATCGAAGATGCCGTCGTCGGCGGCGAACCAGTCGGTGCGCGCCTTCGCGATCGTCTCTGAAATCAGCTCACGGTCGTGCGCCGTCGGTCCCGCCGAGGCAAGGTAAGTGCGATAGACCGGGAAATGCAGGATGTAGAGTTCGAGCGCCTGCCGCAGGCTGTCGGCGGAATAGTCGCGGGTCGAGTAATGCCCGGCGGCGATGCGCGCGAGCAATCGCCGCAGCACCGTGAACTCGCTGGTCAACAGCGTCTCCAGCACCCGACGCTTGGCTTCCCGCAGCACCGGTTCGAGCCGCGGCGGCGTATTGCTGATCTGCCGCCACACCTCGTCGAGCGGATCGAGGCCGCGGCCGTCCAGCAGCACCTGGGTGATGGCATTCAACCATTCGTAGCCGGTGGTGCCGTGAACGCCGGCAAAGGCCTGCAGCGCTTCGTGTTCCCCGAGAATTTTTTCGACCGCCATGTAGAACGGCCCGGCATCGTTGCCACGCGCGTCGCGGATCAGGCGGCGCAGGCGCTGAAAATATTGCGCGGGATCGCGCAGGCCGTCGATGTGATCGAGCCGCAGGCCCTGCAGCTTGCCGTCCGCGATCAGGGTTTTGACCAGGCGATGAATGGCGGCGAAGGTGCCGGCATCCTCGACCCGCAAACCCGCCAGCGAATTGACGTCGAAGAACCGCCGGTAGTTGATGTCGCTGGAAGCGAGCCGCCAATGCCCGAGCCGGTAATGCTGGCGTTCCAGCAGGTGATGCAGCGCGAGCGTCTGCGCGGGGCGGTCGGGTCCGGCGCGATAGGCGGAAAGCCCGCGCGCGATGGTCTCGTCGCTTCCCGCGATGTCTCCGAGTTCGGCCTTGAACGCGGGTGCTTCCTTGCGATTGGGGTGATGCAAGCCGGCGTAGCGCGAGGCCAATTCGAGGATGCGCTTTCCCGTCGTGCCAACCTCCGCGTCAGCTTCCCGGACGATGGACCGCAAAATCTCGCTGTAGCGCCCGGGCGAGATCGGCAGCCGGTGTTCGAAATACCACGCCGAGAAACTGCCTTCGCGCATATCGAAGCGCAGCTCGATCTCGCCCTTCTCCAGCGCTTCGCCGTAGGACGAGCCGAGGATCGGCAGCAGCACGCCGCCGCGGGCGCGGTAGGGCATCAGTTCCCAGTCGATGTCGAAGGAAGCCGCGTGCGGCGATGCGGGGCCCCATTCCAGTACGTCGAGCCACCAGGGATTGTCGGCGAAGTGCACACCGACATGGTTGGGGACGAAATCGAGAATGAGACCGAGGCCGTTCGCTTTCAGCGCCCGGCTCAGTCGCTCGAAACCCGCTTCGCCGCCGAGTTCGGGATTGAACTCGGCGTGATCGACGATGTCGTAGCCATGCGTCGAACCCTTGCGCGCCTTCATGAAGGGCGACGCATAGAGATGCGTGATGCCGAGCGCCCTCAGATAGGGGACGATGGCAGCGGCCGCGTCGAAATCGAAACTCGCCGTGAGCTGGACGCGGTAGGTTGCGATGGGAATGGCGGCACGCATCAGCGCGCTCCGAGATACCAGGCCACCGACCAGGGCGGCATGACATCGCGGGCCTCGCCGCCCCAGATCGCACTGCCGCCCGCTTTGCCTGATTTGCGCGCTATCGCGGCATTCGACAGATTGGCCACCAGCCGCAGCATCGCGCCCTCGCCCATGCGCCAGCTCGCGGTCAGCAAGCCGTGGTCGCCCGCTTCGGCTTTGCCGAACGTTGCGCCCGCAAGTCTCGGCGTGATCTCCTTGTGGCGGATCGTGAGCAACTGCTGCACCAACGCGAGCCGCTTTCGGCCGTCCGCGGTGCTGCGCGCGTCCCAATCGAGCACGGCCGCTCGGAACGTGGCCGGCGCAAGCGGGTCGGGCACCTCGTCGCCGTATTTGGCATAGGCCCAGGCGTACTCCCTGCGCCTTCCTGCGCGGACCGCGTTCGCCAGATCGCCCGCGAAATCGCAGAAGAAGGGAAACGGCGCCCTGGAACCCCATTCCTCGCCCATGAACAGCATCGGCGTCATCGGCGCCAGCAAGGTGACCGCAAGCGCTGCTTCGATCGCCTTGGGATCGGCGATGCTCTCCAGCCGATCGCCCAACGCGCGGTTGCCGATCTGGTCGTGATTCTGCAGGAAATTGACGAAAGCCGAGGGCGCGAGGTCGCCGCTCGCCTCGCCGCGCAGCTTGCCGCCCCAGAAGGGCGCGGCTTCGCCCTGGTAGACGAAGCCCGACGCAAGCGCGCGTGCCAGATCGCCCCGCGGCGAAGTCTGGTAGTCGCCGTAATAGCCCTGGGATTCGCCGGTCAGCATGACGTGCCACACGTGGTGGTAATCGTCATTCCATTGCCCGCGATATTTGCCGTGCAGCGGTTCTTGCGCCGGATCGAGCAGGCTGGCGCGGTTGTCGCCGTTTTCCAGCACGAGATGGATGTGCCGGCCGGTGGTTTCCGCGAGTTGGCCAACCGCAAGGCTGAGATCGTGCAGGATCGGGATTTCGCCGGCCTCGACGATGGTATTGACCGCGTCGAGCCGAAGCCCGTCGAAGCGGTAGTCGCGCAACCAATGAAGCGCGTTTTCGATCGCGAAGGCGCGCACCTCGCGCACGCGGTAATCAATCGCACTGCCCCACGGCGTGTGGGCGTTCGTGAAGAAATCCGGCGCGTAGCGGCCGAGATAATTTCCCTCGGGCCCGAAGTGATTATAGACCACGTCGAGAAACACCGTCAGCCCGCGCAGATGCGCCTCGTCGATCAGGGTCTTGAGATCGTCGGGCCGGCCGTAGGCGCTGTCAGGCGCGTACCATAGCACGCCGTCATAGCCCCAGCCGCGTTCACCCGCGAAATCCGCCAGCGGCATCAATTCGAGCACGGTGATGCCGGTTTTCACCAGGTGATCGAGCTTTTCGATCATGGCGCGGTAAGTGCCTTCCTCCGTGAAGGTGCCGACATGGGTCTCGATCAGCACGGTGTCCTGCCACGGCCGCCCGCGCCAGTCCGCGGCGCGCCAGCGGTAGCTGGTGTGATCGATCACTTCGCTCGGGCCCGAGACGTCCTCGGGCTGAAAGGCGGAGGCCGGATCGGGCACGTCGATGTCGTCGTCGATGCGGAATTTGTAGCGCGCACCGGCCGTGACATCAGGCACCTCGGCCGAGAACCAGCCGTCTTCGCCGCGCCGCATCGATACGGACTTCGCCAGCAACAGGTCGACGCGCTTCGCCGCCGGCGCCCACAGCCGAAACAGTGCGCCGCCGGCCGTCAGCCTGGGGCCGAATTGCCGATCGTTCATGCCGAACCCGCAAAGGCGAGGACCGAGCGAGGAGGGGCCTTGATCTCGCTTCCCGACGCGAAGTCCGCGGCCTCCTGCTTAACGTTCGCGGTATTCAATAGTTGCTGCCAGCTCTTGTATTCCGGCATCTTCGGCAGCTTGAACGTGATCTCCTCGGGGGCGGCGTTAAGCACGATGAAGATCGCAGCGCCGCCCTGTTCGGCCGGGCCGAGCACATAAGCGAGAAAGCGGCCTTCGGGGAATTTCCAGTCTTCGTCCTTCATGTCCTCGGCGGCCGGCGTCAGCCACAGCACGCCATAAGTACCGTCGGCGCGGCGGCCGTCGAGCCAGCGATGCGAACGGATCTGCGGAAAGCGCCGTCGTATCTCGGTCATGTGGCCGACGAAATCGGTGAGGTCGTCGCCCTCGCGGCCAAGCCGTTCCCAGCCGACCCAGCCGACGTCATTGTCCTGGCAATAGGCGTTGTTGTTGCCGCCTTGCGAATTGCCGACCTCGTCGCCGGCCAAAATCAGCGGCAGGCCCTGCGCCAGCAACAGGCACGCCAGCTGGTTTTTCCGTAGCTGGCGGCGAAGCGCCGCGATCGCGGGATCGTCGGTCGGACCCTCATGGCCGCAATTGTTGCTGTGATTGTCGTTGGAGCCGTCGCGATTGTCCTCGCCATTGGCTTCATTGTGCTTCTGGTTGTAGCTGAACAGGTCGGCCAGCGTGAAACCGTCATGCACGGTGACGTGATTGATGCTGGCGCGCGGCGTGCGGCCGTCGTGGTTGAACAGGTCGGATGAAGCGGTCATGCGGCTCGACACCTCGCCGATCAGGCTGCCTTCGCCGCTCCAGTAGCGTCGCATCGCGCTGCGATAGCGGTCGTTCCATTCCGACCATTGCGAGGGAAACCCGCCGACCTGATAGCCGCCCATGCCGAGATCCCAGGGTTCGGCGACGAGTTTTACCGACGCCAGCACCGGGTCCTGCCGAATCGCGGTGAGGAAGCCGGAATTGCGGTCAAAACCGTTCGGTCCACGCGCCAGCGTGGTGGCGAGATCGAAGCGGAAGCCGTCGACGTGGCAGATTTCGACCCAGTAGCGCAGCGAATCCATCACCATCTGCAGCACGCGCGGATGGGTGAGGTTGACCGAGCTGCCGCAGCCGGTGAAATCGTCGTAGAACCGCGGATTGTCCGGCTTCAGCCAGTAATAGGAGGCGTTGTCGATGCCGCGGAAGGAGAGCGTCGGGCCCAGATGGTCGCCCTCGGCGGTGTGATTGTAGACGACGTCGAGCATCACCTCGATGCCGGCGTCGTGCAGCCGCGCCACCGTGGTGCGGAAAGCATCGAGCGGATTGTCCTGCGCATAGCGCGGCTCCGGGGCAAAAAACGACAGCGTATTGTAGCCCCAGTAGTTCACCAGCTTCTTTTCGACCAGGATCCGGTCGTCGATCAGGCCATGGATCGGCAACAGCTCGATGGTAGTGACGCCGAGCCGTTTAAGATGATCGATCATCGCCGGCGACGACAGGCCGCCATAGGTGCCGCGCAGGTTCGGCGGCACGTCTTCGCGCCGCACGGTCAGGCCCTTGACGTGCGCCTCATAGATGATGGTGTCTTCCCAGGGAATATTGGGCCGCATCTCGCGGCGGCCCCAGTTGAAGGTCTCGTCGACCACGACGGCCTTGGGCATGCCGCGCGCATTGTCACGACGGTCGAACGAAAGGTCCTCGCGGGCGCTGCCGGTGCGATAGGCGAAATGCGCATCGCTCCACACCAATCGTCCGGCCAGCCGCCGGGCATAGGGATCGAGCAGCAGCTTGTTGGCGTTGAAGCGATGGCCGTGTTCCGGCTCATAGGGCCCGTGCACGCGATAGCCATAGAGCTGCCCGGGCGAGACGTCGTTGAGATAGCCGTGCCAGACGTCTTCGTTGCGTTCGGGCAGTTCGATGCGTTCGAGTTCGCGCCGGCCCTGGCTGTCGAACAGGCAGAGCTCGACCTTCTGGGCGTTGGCGGAGAACAACGCGAAATTGGTGCCCCGGCCGTCCCAGCTTGCACCGAGGCGCGAGAACGATCCGGCGGATAATCGCATGCGTCAGCTTTCCGGTACGAGAAAAATGGCGGCCAAGGGCGGGACGGTGAGGTTGAGCTCGGGCACCAGCGCCTCCGATGTATGGACCTCGCCGACGTTCCCGACGTTAGTGCCGCCATAATGGGCGGAGTCCGAATTGAGAACCTCGCGCCAGCGACCTGCGAACGGCACCCGGAGGCGATAGTTGTAATATACATTCGGCGAAAAATTCACGACCACGAGGCATCGCGCGCGGGCCTCATTGCCCTTGCGGATCCAGGCGAACACATTGCCGGGCGCATCGTCGGTCACCACCCATTCGAAGCCGGACGGATCGCAATCGCGCTCGTGCAGCGCCGGCAGCGCGCGATAGAGCCCGTTGAGATCGCGGATCAGGGCCTGGATGCCGGCGTGCTTGTTCTGCTTGAGCAGGTGCCAGTCCAGCGAACGATCGTGGTTCCACTCGCGCTCCTGGCCGAATTCGCAGCCCATGAACATCAGCTTCTTGCCGGGATGGCCGAACATGAAGCTGTAATAGGCGCGCAGATTCGCAAAGCGCTGCCAGTTGTCGCCGGGCATCCGGCCCAGGATCGAGCGCTTGCCGTGGACGACCTCGTCATGCGACAGCGGCAGGATGAAGTTTTCCGAAAACGCATAATGCAGGCCGAACAGGATGTCGCCGTGGTGATGTTTGCGGTGGAACGGATCCTTGCTGATGTAGTTCAGCGTGTCGTGCATCCAGCCCATGTTCCATTTGTAGCCGAAGCCGAGGCCGCCATATTCGACCGGGCGCGAGACCTGCGGCCAGGCGGTCGACTCTTCGGCGGCCGTGGTGGCCTGCGGGAAACGGGCAAACACCTCGGTATTGAAGCGGCGCAGGAATGCGATGGCCTCGAGATTTTCCCGCCCGCCATATTTGTTCGGGATCCAGCCGCCGGCGGGGCGGCTGTAGTCGAGATACAGCATGGAAGCGACCGCATCGACGCGCAGCCCGTCGATGGCGTAGCGCTCCAGCCAGAACAGCGCATTCGACACCAGGAAATTGACTACTTCGGTGCGGCCGTAATTGTAGATCAGCGTGCCCCAGTCGAGATGACGGCCCTGCAGCGGGTTGGCGTGCTCGTAGAGCGCGGTGCCGTCGAAATGGCCGAGGCCATGCGGGTCGTCGGGGAAATGTCCGGGGACCCAGTCCAGCAGCACGCCCAGGCCTTCGCGATGGCAGGCGTCGACCAGCGCGGAAAAATCCGACGGCCCGCCGAACCGGCTGGTCGGCGCGTAAAGGCCGGTCGGCTGGTAGCCCCACGAGCCGTCGAAGGGATGTTCGCTGACGGGGAGAAATTCGACATGGGTGAAGCCGAGGTCCCTGACATAGCGCGGCAGCTGCTCGGCGAGATCGCGGTAGCTCAGCCATTCATTGTTGCCCTTGCGCCGCCACGAGCCGAGATGGACTTCATAGATCGACATCGGGGCGGTCAGCGCGTTGATATTGGCCGGTGCGGAGGAGGGATGTGGCAATTTCGCCTCGTCGAACACGATGGAGGCGCTGCTCGGGCGGATTTCGGCGGCAAAGGCCATCGGGTCCGACTTCAGCGGCAGCTGCTGACCCTGCGGGCCGGCGATGTCGAACTTGTAGTGGTCGCCGGCGGTGGCATGCGGCACGAACAGCTCCCAATATCCGACGCCGCGCACGCGCATCGGATGCCGCCTTGGATTCCAGAAATTGAAATCGCCGACCACGCTGACCCGCCGCGCATTGGGCGCGAACACCACGAAGGCCACCCCGTCGACGCCGTCGAGCGTCATCGGATGCGCGCCGAGCTTGTCGTAAAGCCGCTGATGGGTGCCCTCGCCGAGCAGATACAGGTCGAAGTCGGTCAGGACAGGCGGAAAGCGATAGGGGTCGTCGAGATCGACCACGGTGTCGCCGAAGCGGGCGCGCAACTGGTAGCGCGTGGAGCCATTCGGCAGTGCGCCGACGAACAGACCTGCGTCGTGAATGCGCGACAGCTCGGCTGTCTCGCCGTGCTCGCCGATCGCCTCGACCCGTGAAGCTTCCGGCAGGAATGCGCGCACCACGGTCCTGCCGCCTTCGGTGTGAAGGCCCAGATAGTGAAAGGGATCAGAGTGGCGACCTTCGACAATCGCGTAGGCTTCCGCGGATAATTTGGTCATGAGGACTCGTTGGTATTCTGGGACAAAATTCGAAGCATCCCGGTCAGGGGTACGCGCAGCCAATCGGGCCGGTGAGCCAATTCATATTCGATCTCGTAAAAGGCCTTTTCGAGCAGGAAGAAGTTCAGGATACGTTCTGCATCATCCGGATCGGCCGGCCACAGGCGTTGATTGGTCATCACCTCGCGATAGGCGCCCAGAAACGAAGCTGTCGCCCGGTCGCGCCATTCGGTGAGCGCGGCGCCTAGCTTGCCGTGCTCGTCGGGTGCGACCTTCAGCGCGCGCATCAATGCGGCGGTGGCCGAATAATCGATCGAACGGATCAGGCCGGCGACGTCGCGCGCCGCCGGCGCCTTGCGGCGGCGCTCTTCCAATGGCCTTCGCGGCTCCCCCTCGAAATCGATGATGAAGATATCGTCCTTGACGATCAGGATCTGGCCGAGGTGGAGGTCGCCGTGGTGGCGGATCTTCAGACCGTCGATATCCCTGGGAAGCAGCGCGTTCACCCGCTGCAGCAGCGTGTCGCGCTGCGCAAGCGCCTGATCGACCAGCTGCCGGTCTGCCTCCCGCATGGCATCGCGTCGTTGCTTCAGCGCGTCGAACACACGTCCGGCGCGGCCCATGACATCTCCGATCCAGCGCTTCATGTCTTCGGGCCATGCCGGCTCCGGGGTGAAATCGGCGAATTCCTGGCTGGTGGCGAGCGCGAGATGCATCTCGGCGACGCGCTTGCCGATTTGCGACATATAGCGCAGATAGGGAACCTGCTCTTCGCTCTCGCCGGGATGTTCGCTGCCGGCCAACAGACGCTGCTCGTCGACGAAGCGATCGAGATAGGCCGACGTCACGGTCCAGGCGTCGCCCTGGTTTTCGACGAAGGCGTGCACGACGGCGATCGCATTTCTCTTGTCGCCTTCGATCAGTTCGACGCTGCCGAGCAGAGCGGGCGTATTGGCGAAGCCCGCGACCTCGGTCAGGAACCAGCCCATCTCGATCTCGGGATTGATGCCGGATTCAAGTTTGCGATAGACCTTGACCACATATTCGTTGTCGATCAGCGCGGTGCTGTTGGACTGTTCGGTCTCAACCGCCCGGATATGCTCGGGCGTCCTCACTGCATGATCGGAAAATCGGCTGGTCGGCCTGAATTCCAGCCGCAGGTCGTTTTCCTCGACCGTCAGACTCTGCCGCAGATTGCGCAGCAGCAGCGCGATGAAGATGTGATCGGTCGCGACATCGAGCAGCGTTCCTTCCCGCGCGCCCTGACGGACCGCTGCGAAGGCGCGGGGGTTGTAGCGTTCGCGGTCGAAGCGCACCCATTCGATCTGCATCGGCAGCACGTAACGGGAGGTCATACCGCGCTGGGTTGATTCGAAGAACGCAAGCCAGGGGCGGTTGTCGCCGATGTCGCAGAACGGGATCGCCGATGTCAGGGCCGGGTGGATGGCTTTCGGCGTGCGCTCGGGATACCAGCGGGTTCGCGCCAGGAAGCCCGGCAGCACGTCGCTTTCGAACACGCTTCTGGTGCGCGCCAGCGAAACCCAGGTTGCACCGAGTGGCACCACCAGGGTCTCGAATTCGGGAACCGTGGTGGGGGCGACATGCTCGGATTTGTCGCGCTCCCTGAGCTGGAACCAGTAGAAGCCATAGGGCGCCAGCGTGATCATGTAGGGCAATTCGCCGATCGCCGGAAAACGGGTGCGGCCGAGCATTTCCAGCGGGATGCGCTCCTTCCATGGCGAAAGATCGAGTTCGGTGGCTTGCGCCGACCGCGACAGATTGGCGACGCAGAGGATTACCTCGTCACCGTACTGTCTGACATAAGCGAGCACCGAACGGTTGGCCGGGCGGATGAAGGTCATGGTGCCGCGGCCGAACGCCAGCGTCGACTTGCGCACCGAGATCAGCCGCTTGGTAGCGCTCAAGAGCGAGGACAGACTGCGCGACTGCGCCTCGACATTGACCGCTTCATAGCCATAGACCGGGTCCATGATAGTCGGCGCGTAAAGCCGCGCCGGGTCTGAGCGGGAGAAGCCGCCGTTGCGGTCCGGCGTCCACTGCATCGGCGTGCGGACACCGTTGCGGTCGCCGAGATAGATGTTGTCGCCCATGCCGATCTCGTCGCCGTAATAGATGATCGGCGTGCCCGGGAACGACAACAGCAGCGAATCCATCAGCTCGATCTTGCGCCGGTCGTTGTCCATCAAAGGCGCCAGCCGCCGCCTGATCCCAAGATTGATGCGGGCGCGGGGGTCGTTGGCATAGGTCGACCACAGATAATCGCGCTCGACGTCGGTGACCATCTCCAGCGTCAGTTCGTCATGGTTGCGCAGGAACAGCGCCCACTGGCAATTGGGCGGGATGTCCGGGGTCTGGCGCAGGATGTCGGTGATTGGAAAACGATCCTCCTGGGCGATCGCCATGTAGATCCGCGGCATCAGCGGGAAATGATAGGCCATCTGGCATTCATCGCCCTTGCCGAAATATTCCTGCACGTCCTCCGGCCATTGATTGGCCTCGGCCAGCAGCACCTTGCCCTTGGCGTAGGCATCGAGCTCGGCGCGCAGCTTGCGGATGATGGCGTGGGTCTCCGGCAGGTTCTCGTTATTGGTGCCGTCGCGCTCGCACAGATAGGGAATGGCGTCGAGCCGGAACCCGTCGACGCCGGTATCGAGCCAGCGTTTCATCACCTGGACGAGCGCGCTGACCACGCGCGGATTATCGAAATTGAGATCCGGCTGGTGCGAGAAGAAGCGGTGCCAGAAGAAGGCGCCAGCCTCGGTGTCCCAGGTCCAGTTCGATTTCTCGGTGTCGGTGAAGATGATCCGCGTGCCCTGGTATTTCTGGTCGGTATCGCTCCAGACATACCAGTTGCGGGCGCTGGATTTGGGATCGCTGCGGCGGGCGCGCTTGAACCAGTCGTGCTGGTCGGAGGTGTGGTTGATGACGAGTTCGATGATGACGCGCATGCCGCGCTTCTTGGCTTCGACGATGAAGCGCTTGAAATCCTTCATGGTCCCGAAATCGGGATTGATCGCGCCGTAGTCGGCGATGTCGTAGCCGTCGTCGCGGCCGGGCGAGGGATAGAACGGCAGCAGCCAGAGCGCGGTGACGCCGAGGTCCTGCAGATAGTCGAGCTTCTCGGTCAGGCCCGCGAAGTCGCCGATGCCGTCATTGTTGCTGTCGGCAAAGGCCTTGACGTGCAGCTGGTAGATGATGGCGTCCTTGTACCACAGCTCGTCGTTGTCCAGCGCGGTTACCGGCAGTTCCGTTGCGTCGATGGATGACAAAAGGTTCATGTCAGCCCTCACGCCAGACAGCGGAAGAGCATGGCGGGATCGCGCACCGGATCGATCCGCAGCCGAATGCCGCCCCATTCGACGGGATGACGTTCCCCGGTCATCAGGTTTTCCAGCGCCGCGACCTGGCGGCGGTCGTCGGGCATGCCGACCTGGACGTCGCCGAGCGCCAGCCAGAACTCGTGCACGTCGCGCGACAGCGCGATCGCCGCGACTACGCTGTTGGTCCGGCCGACCGATTCCTTGACGAAGCCGATGATGTTGCCGTCATCGACGGGAAGGAAGCGCAGGTTGGCGGTCTGTTGCAGCGCTACGTTCTCCCGCCGCGCGCGATTGAGGCCGCCGATATAGGACTTGATGTTGCCCGGCCTGTCCCAGTCCCGCACCTTGATTTCGTATTTTTCCGAGTCGAGATATTCTTCGCGGCCGGGGATCGGCTCGTGTTCGAGCAGCTCGAAGCCGTTGTAGATGCCGTAGCTTGAGGACAGCGTGGCGGCAAGGGCTATGCGGGATTTGAACATCCAGGGTTCGCCGCTCTGCAGATGATAGGGCAGGATGTCCGGCGTGTTGACGAAGAAGTTCGGGCGGTAGAAATCGTGTTCCGGATAGGCCGTTAATTCGTTGAGGTATTGCTCGAGCTCCCACTTCTGGGTCCGCCAGGTGAAGTAGGTGTAGGACTGGGTGAAGCCGAGCTTGGCGAGTCCCTTCATCAGCTTCGGCCGCGTGAACGCCTCGGCGAGGAAGATGATTTCGGGATGGCGAAGCTGGACGTCATGGATCAGCCATTCCCAGAACCGGAACGGTTTGGTGTGCGGGTTGTCGACCCGGAAAATCTTCACCCCCTGTTCGATCCAGAACAGGACCACGTCGCGGAGCGCATTCCAGAGCGAGCCGGCATCAACAGACGAAAAATCGGGGTTGACGATGTCCTCGTATTTCTTGGGCGGATTTTCCGCGTAGCGCATCGATCCGTCCGGCCGGCGGCTGAACCATTTCGGATGCGCCTTGAGCCAGGGGTGATCGGGCGAGCATTGCACGGCGAAGTCGAGCGCCACTTCCATATCGAGTTGCCGGCAGGCCGCGACGAAATCGCGGAAATCCTGCAGCGTGCCGAGATCCGGATGCACCGCGTCGTGACCGCCCTCGGATGAACCGATCGCGTACGGGCTTCCGGGATCGCCTGCGGCAGCGGTCACCGCATTGTTTCGGCCCTTGCGATTGGTGGTGCCGATCGGATGGATCGGGGTCAGGTAGACCACGTCAAAACCCATCGCCGCGATATCGGGGAGCCGCGCGATGCTGTCCCTGAAGGTGCCGTGCTGGCCGGGCGTCTTGCCCTGGCTGCGCGGAATCATTTCGTACCATGCACCGTTTCGCGCACGCGGCCGGTCTACCATCAGGGGAAACAACTGGGATCGCGTCAGGTCCGGCTGCAACTGGCTCTCGGCCATCGCGTCCTTCAATTCGTCGGTCAGAAGCGGCGCGGCCTCGCCGGTCTGGAGGAAATCCTCACATTGTCTCAGGATGACGGCGGCCGCGGCTTGACCGCCGGACTGCGCCTTGGTCAGCATGCCGGCGCCCTCGATCGCATCCAGCGTCAGGTCGGCGCCGGCCTTCTGCTTCAGTTCGAAGCCGCGCCGCCAGGTGGCGAATTCGTCGGTCCAGGCCTCGATCGCATAGACATGGCGACCGGGCTGGTCCGGCACGAACGACCCGCCCCAGCGGTCGTTGCTGTGATGGGTCATTGGCTCGCGGCGCCATTCGCGGTCGCGCTCGCGCCGCCAGATCAGCGCGGCGCTGACGACATCGTGTCCGTCGCGATAGATATCCGCCCAGACTTCGACTCGTTCGCCGACGATACGCTTCACCGGGAAACGGCCGCCGTCGATCAGGGGATAGACATCTTCGATATGGAAGGCGCCGCCGGCCGCGGCGCTCTCGACAGATTGAGTTGTTTTGTTCACGGTGATGCCATTGACATGGAAACACGTCCCGTTTCGATTTATGGGAAAGGAGACGCCCCGGACCTATATAGAAAGCCGCTGGCGGGGTATTGGTTCCCGTGGAACGCCGGGGCGGCCTGAGAGTTAAGCACGGCTATCCTCTTCCTTTACCTACAGAATTTCGCGAAGCCAGTGAGCTTCGCGTGCAAACCGCGTGCCGAATGGACCTCTTCGCCAAAGCCAAACAGATCGGAATCCAGACCGAATATATTGACGGTCAGGGTCACCGCCATGTGACGGATCCGGCCGCGCTGAAAATCATCGTCGATGCCATGCCGGTACGCCTGTCCCACCGGTTTGTCGAAGGGGCGGTGGTGGTCCGCTCCGGCCTGCCGGCGCGGACCGAACTCAAGCAGGCTGCCACGTTCCCGCTGCGCTGGAAAATCGTTAACGGTCTTAAGGTTATCGCTGAGGGCGAGACATCCAGCCGCTCCATCGCCTGGCCCGATTTGCCCGTGGGGTCGTACCGGACCGAACTGACCGATGCCAGTTCGTTCGCGGAAGAGGTGCCGCTGATCGTCGCGCCCAGGCGGGCTTTCGGCGGCGATTTCGACCGCTGCTGGATGATGGCGGTGCAGCTTTACGGCGTCCGCTCGGCGCGCAATTGGGGGATCGGCGACTTCACCGACCTCGAAGCGCTGATCGAGCTTGCCAATCGGTTGGGCGCCGGCGGCGTCGGCCTCAATCCGCTGCACGCGCTGTTCGACGACCGGCCGGCCGATTGCAGCCCCTATTCGCCCAACAGCCGGCTGTTTCTCAATCCGCTCTATATCGATGTCGAAAAACTGCCAGGATTTCAGCGTGCGTCCGAGAGCAAGGGTACGATCGCCCGGCTGCGATCGAGCGAAATCGTCGATTATGTGGGGGTCGCGGCGGTGAAATGGCGCGCGCTGCGCTCTGCCTTCGACGCCTTCAAGACCCATCCCAAAGCCAACCGCCGGCAGGATTTCGATCAATTCCGCGCCGAACGCGCGCCGCTGCTGTCGCGGTTCGCCTGCTTTGAGGTGCTCCGGCACAAATTCAACAAGCCGTGGTGGGAATGGCCGGAGGAATGGCGGCAGCCCGATGAGACCAAATGTGCGCGCCTGCGCGAGGGGCCGGAGGGGGCCGAGATCGAATTCGTCGAATTCGTGCAATGGGCGGCCGACCGGCAGCTGGCGGCCTGCCAACACCACGCGAGGCGGCTCGGCATGAAGGTCGGTCTCTATCTCGATGTCGCCGTCGGTGTGCAATCCGACGGCTTCGATGCCTGGAACGAGCAGGCGGCGATTTCGCGCCATCTCGCGGTCGGCGCGCCGCCGGATCCCCTGAATACCGCGGGCCAGAACTGGGGCCTTGCCGGCTTCAATGCCGCCGGCCTCGAGATCAGGTCGTTCGAGCCGTTCCGGGAAATGCTGCGGGCCTCGATGCGCCATGCCGGCGCGATCCGGCTCGACCATGTGCTCGGCCTGAAGCGGCTCTATCTGGTGCCGCATGGTTTTGCCGCCGATTCGGGCTCCTATGTGCAGATGCCGTTCGAGGCGCTGCTGGCGGCGGCCGCGCAGGAGAGCGTCGCAAATCGCTGCGTGGTGATCGGCGAGGATCTCGGCACCGTGCCTTCAGGTTTTCGCGAAGAGATGGCCGATTGGGGCATCTGGTCCTACCAGGTGATGATGTTCGAGCGCGACGATGACGGCAGCTTTCGCGATGTCGACCGCTATCTGCCCAACGCGCTCGTCACCTTCAACACCCACGACCTCTCGACCTATGCGGGCTGGCGCTCGTTCAGCGATCTGAAGATGAAACGTTCGCTCGGCATCGATCCGGGCGAGAGCGACGACGCCAGGTGGCATGCCCTGACCATGCTGTCCGACATCCTGCGTCATCACGCCATCAATCGTGACGATCTCTATGCGGTGGCGGGTTTCCTGGCGCGGACCCACTCCCGCCTGCTGGCGATCTCTCTGGAGGATCTGTTGGGGGTGGTCGACCAGCCCAATATTCCCGGCACCGTCAACGAACACCCGAACTGGCGGCAGCGGCTGCCGGTCGCAATCGACCGGATTGCCGAGGCAATCGACGTTGCCGCGCTCAAGGCCGCGACATCGGAGCGGAGCTGCGCCGCGGTCTGACATTTTGAATTATCTCGACGGGATTAAACCTTGTCCAGCCGGATCGAAGATTATGGGTTGATCGGAGATTGCCAGACCGCGGCGCTGGTCGGCCGCGACGGCTCGATCGACTGGCTGTGCTGGCCGGCGTTCGATTCCGATGCCTGTTTCTCGGGCCTGCTCGGTACCCACCGCAACGGCCGCTGGCTGATCGCGCCGACCGAAAAGGTGACAAATTCCTCGCGCCGCTACTGGGACAATACACTGATCCTGGAGACGCGGTTTGTGACCGCGGGCGGCGAGGTCGCGCTGATCGATTTCATGCCGCCGCGCGGCCATGCCTCCGACGTGGTGCGGCTGGTGCGGGGGATACGCGGGCGGGTCAAGTTGACGATGCAACTCGTGATCCGGTTCGGCTTCGGTGCCGATATTCCCTGGGTCAGGAAAACCGAGGACGGCGCGCTGCTGGCGATTGCCGGGCAGGACATGACCGTGCTGCGCACGCCGGTCGAGACCCGCGGCGAGGATTTGACGACGGTGGCCGAGTTCGAGGTGGGCGAGGGCGAAACCATGCCCTTCGTGCTCACCTACGGGCCTTCGCACCTGCCGGTCCCGGCGCCGATCGACCCGGCGCAGGCCTTGCAGGACACCGAGGACTTCTGGACCGAGTGGTGCAGCCGTTGCACCTATCATGGCGACAACCGCGACCTGGTGCTGCGTTCGCTGATCACGCTGAAGGCGCTGACCTACGAGCCGACCGGCGGCATTGTCGCGGCGCCGACGACATCATTGCCGGAAAAGCTCGGGGGACAACGAAACTGGGATTATCGCTTTTGCTGGCTGCGTGATGCCACCTTCACGCTACTGGCGTTGATGAATTCCGGTTACACCGAGGAGGCGCTGGCCTGGCACAATTGGCTGCTGCGCGCCGCGGCCGGTTGGCCGGCCAACATGCAGATCATGTACGGCATCCTCGGCCAACGGCGCCTGCTGGAATGGGAGGCGGACTGGCTGTCGGGCTATGAAGGCGCGCGTCCCGTCCGGATCGGCAATGCCGCGCATGCCCAGCTGCAGCTCGACGTCTACGGCGAATTGATCGATACGTTCTACCAGTGGCGCATCGCTGATCTGAAAGTCGATGAGGAAACCTGGGCGCTCGCACGCGCGGTGATCGAGCATATCGAAAAAGTATGGGACCAGCCGGATCACGGCATCTGGGAGCGACGCGGGGAGCCCAGGCACTATGTCTCGTCGAAAGTCATGACCTGGGTCGCGTTCGATCGAGCCATCAAGGGCGCCGAAAGGTTCGGCTTCGAGGCGCCGCTCGAGCGCTGGCGGATGCTGCGCGACGAAATCTGTCGCGATGTCTGCGCAAGGGGCTTTGATCCCGAGCAAAATTCCTTCATCGAATCCTACGGCTCGCAATTACTCGATGCCAGCATCCTATTGATGCCGGCCGTGGGTTTCCTGCCGGCCTCCGACCCGCGGGTTCGCGGTACCCTGGCGGCGCTCGAAAAGCACATGATGCGGGACGGCTTCGTGCTGCGGCACGATCCGCGCGAAATCTCGGATGAGAAGCAGCCGATCGAGGGCGCGTTTCTGGCGTGCAGCCTGTGGCTCGCCGACGCCTATGTGCTGGCCGGCGAGCTCGACAAGGCGCAGGCGCTGTTCGATCGCGTAGTGGCGGTGGCCAACGATCTCGGGCTGTTGGCCGAGGAATACGATCCCGGCCTCGCGCGCCAGACCGGCAATTTCCCGCAGGCGCTGACCCATATCGCGCTGATCAATACCGCGCACAACCTCAGCGACGCCAAGAAGGCCCACGAAAAGCCCGCGGTGCAGAGATCGACGTGAGGGGAGAACCTCGCGAACGATCAACCCTTCTGGTTATCCTTCAAGATCATCTCGATCGCCCTGGCAAACCCCTCATCCTCGTTCGAGGCCGTGACGAGCTTCGCCTGCCGCTTGACGTCGTCGGTCGCATTTCCCATCGCGATCGACAGGCCGCTCTTGCGGAACATCGCCAGATCGTTCTGCATGTCGCCGATGGTGGCGACCGCCGAGGTCGCGATGCCGAGCCGCTTCGCCATCGTCTCGACGAAGGTGCCCTTGTCGCAGCCGGGCGGGGTGACGTCGAGATAATAGTGCTGCGAACGTACTGCGGTCGCCTCCGCGCCGACCGCGGCCTGCATCGCGGCTTCGCATCGCGCAAGCATCGGGAAGTCGGAGCTCGAGCCGACGATCTTGCAGGCGTTCGCCAAAAACGGCGTGAAATCCGCAACGATCGTCGGATCGTGCTTGATGGCGAGCTTTTCATGCCCGACATATTCGCCGTCAGGATTTCTGGTGAGCCATTTGTCGTTGGTGAACAGCCAGACATCGACGCCGAATTCGTTGAGGACATCGAGGCTGCGCTGCGCGATGCCAGCGGGAATCAGATGCTGTTCGATCGGCTTCAGCGCGGGATCGACGATCGAACTGCCGTTGAAGGCGCCGATCGGGAGCGTGAGCGCGAGCGGCCCGATCAGAAACCCCATGCCGATGGCCGGGCGGCTGCTGACGATGGTGAAGCCGATGCCGGTCTCGCGCAGCCGCGCCACCGCGGCCTTGGCCGCATCGGTCAATATCTTGTTCTTGGTCACGAGCGTGCCGTCGACGTCGGACACGACAAGGGCGATACGGGTCATGCGCGGTTCCTGCCGGGTTCGCTGCGGCCCATGGCAGCAGGCTTGAGCTGGCGCACGATGTCGTCGACGACGGCGTCGACGGATGCGTCGATGGAGACGGTGATCGGGTTCTCATCGGCGCCCGGGGGTTGAAGGGTCTCGAACTGGCTCTTCAGCAATCCCGCCGGCATGAAGTGGCCCTTGCGATGGGCGAGCCGGTCCGCGATCAATTCCTGCGTGCCAGCGAGATAGACGATCCGGACGTCGCTTCGTCCATGCACGAGGATATCGCGATAGTCGCGCTTCAGCGCCGAGCAGCCGATCACCGCAGGCTCATGGGCCGCGCAGAGCCGGTCGATTTCGGCGGCGATCGCCCGCAGCCAGGGCCAGCGGTCTTCGTCGGTCAGGGGATGGCCGGCACTCATCTTGGCGACATTGCCTTTGGGATGAAACGTATCGCCGTCTTCGTAACGCCAACCTAGACGCTCAGCGAGTTTTTCTCCGATGGTGGTCTTACCCGAACCCGATACGCCCATCACGATCAGCGCGCCCGGCATGTTGGCTGTCTCAGTGGCCACGAAAATTCTCCGGCAGCGCAGCCTGATCCACGAGCCAAATGGTCTCGCCAATGGAATGCGCGCGATTGGCCGGCAGGTTCTCGCCTGCGAGCAGGCGCGTCAAGATCGCGCGCTTTTCGGGGCCAGCCATCTCGAACAGCATTTCCCGGCAGGAGCTGAGCGCAGGAAAGGTCAGCGTCACCCGCGGCACGAAGGGTTCGACATGCGCCTGCGGCACGCCGACCACCCAGCGTTCGGTCTCCTGCGTGGCGGGATAGCCCGGAAACAGCGAGGCAGTATGGCCGTCGGGTCCGACCCCCATCAGCACGGTATCGAACAGCGGCCGCGCGGGGTCCAATCGATCCGCGCCATGGAACGATTTGAGTTCGCTTTCATAGCGCAGCGCGGCGGCGGCGGGATTGGCGGCCTCGGTCGGAATCGGGTGGATGTTTTCGATCGGCGCAAACCGATCCAGAAAGATGTGCCGCGCCATCCCCATATTGTTCAGGGGATCGCCGGCGGGGACAAATCGCTCGTCGCCGATGAACCAGTGCACGCGGTCCCATGGAATCCGGCTTCGGTAGCCGTCCGTCGCCAGCAATTGATAGAGTTGCTTCGGGCTCGATCCGCCGGTCAGACAGATCGCCACGCGACCCGGCTTGGCGGCCATCCCGGCGATGATCCGATCGGCCGCGGCTTTTGCGAGCGCGGCCGGATCGGCGACGGCGATGATCTGGCGATTGCTGCGCGGGGCCATCCTGCTCAACCGAGCTTGCGCCAGTGGCGGCCGTCGCGCTTCAAGAGTTCGTCCGCGCCGGGCGCACCTTCGCTGCCGGCCTTGTAGAATTCCAGGCCCTTGGCGCCGGCCTTCTTCCAGGCATCGAGGAACGGCTGCACCGCCTGCCAGCCGGCTTCGACGCTGTCGGCGCGCTGGAACAGGATGTTGTCGCCGATCATGCAGTCGTAAATCAACGTCTCGTAGCCGGTCGACGGCTCGGCCTTGAAGTAGTCCTTGTAACGGAATTTCATCTCGACGCCGCTGATCCTGATCGCGGGGCCGGGCACCTTGGTGTTGAATTGCAGCGAGATACCTTCGGTGGGCTCGACGCCGATCATCAGGTAGTTTTCCGCCAGCACGTCGACCGGGGTGTTCATGAACATGGCGAACGGCGCCTGCTTGAACTTGATCGCGACTTCGGTGCGCTTGATGCCGAGCGCCTTGCCGGTGCGCAGATAAAACGGCACGCCGGCCCAGCGCCAGTTGTCGATGGCAAGCTTCAGCGCGACGTAGGTCTCGGTCGTACTGTCCGGCCTGACGTCCTCGGTCTTGCGATAATCCGGGATTTCCACGCCCTCGATCGTGCCCCCCAGATACTGCCCGCGCACGGAATTGCGCAGGGCTTCTTCCTCGTTCTGGCTCTGGATCGCCGCCAGCACCTCGGCTTTTTCCGAACGCACGGCCTGCGCGTCGAACCGCGCCGGCGGCTCCATCGCCACCAGCGACAGCAGCTGGAACAGATGGTTCGGCACCATGTCGCGCAGCGCGCCCGTCGCATCATAGAAGCTGCCGCGGTGACCGACGCCGAGCTTCTCGTCGACGGTAATCTGGACGTGGTCGATGTGGTTGCGATTCCAGATCGGCTCGAACATGCCGTTGGCGAAGCGCAGCACCAGGATGTTCTGGACGGTTTCCTTGCCGAGATAATGATCGATCCGGTAGATCTGGTGCTCGTCGACGATTTTCAGGAGCTCGGCATTCAGAGCCTTGGCGGAGGCGAGGTCGGTGCCGAACGGCTTTTCGACCACCAGCCGGTGCCACGGGCCGCCTTCTTCCTCTTTCAGCAAGCCGCTGCGGCCGAGCTCGCGGGCGATCGGCGCGAACGCATTCGGCGGCGTCGCCAGGTAGAACAACCGGTTGCCGCCGGTCTTGCGCGCGGCCTCCAGCTTTTCGATCTGTGACCGCATCGCATCGAACGAGGCAGCATCCTTCGGATCGGCCTCGATGCAGGTGACGCATTCCAGAAGCCGCTTGGCGATGGCGTCGTCCACCGGGCGGGTGGCGAATTGGCGCAGGCCCTGCATCAGGCTGTCGCGCAAATCGTCGTTCGACATGCCGTTGCGGGCGACGCCGACCACGCAGAATTTATCGGGCAACAACCCGGCCGCCTCGAGGTTATACAGGGATGGAATCACCAGCCGGTGTGTCAGGTCGCCGGTGGCGCCGAAGATCACGAAGGAGCAGGGGTCCGGCTTCTTCTGGCTGGTTAGCTGGGTCTGTTGTGGAAGCGCGTCTGTCACGAACGGCTGGCCTTTGGTTTGACGATGTCGGGCGCGTTCTGTCGCGCCGGATCGGGATGCTGCTGCGGTTCCTTGTGGCCCCCGAAACCGGCGCGCATCGCGGAGAGAATCTTTTCGGCGAAGGTATGTTCCTTGCGCGAGCGAAAGCGCGCGAACAAGGCCGCGGTCAGCACCTCGGCCGGCACCGCCTCGTCGATCGCCGCATTGACGGTCCAGCGGCCCTCGCCGGAGTCCTCGACGAAGCCGGAATATTCGTCCAGCGTGTGGTTCTCCGCCAGCGCCGAGGCCGTGAGGTCGAGCAGCCATGAGGGAATCACGCTGCCGCGCCGCCACACCTCGGCGATGTCGGCGATGTCGAGATCGAAGCGATGCTCCGGCGGCAGTGCTTCGATATTGGCGTTCTTGAGGATGTCGAAACCCTCGGCATAGGCCTGCATCAGGCCGTATTCGATGCCGTTGTGAACCATCTTGACGAAATGCCCGGCGCCGACCGGGCCGGCGTGAATGTAACCCTGCTCGATGCGGGGGTCGCGACCCTCGCGTCCTGCCGTGCGCGGAATATCGCCGATCCCCGGCGCCATTGCCGCGAAGATCGGATCGAGGCGCTCGACCACCGCCTTGTCGCCGCCGATCATCATGCAATAGCCGCGCTCGATGCCCCACACGCCACCCGAAGTGCCGACGTCGATATAGTGAATGCCGCGCTCCTTCAGCGCCTTGCCGCGGCGAACGTCGTCCTGCCAAAAAGTGTTGCCGCCGTCGATGATGACGTCGCCGCGCTCCATCAGTTTCGACAAGGCATCGATGGTGGCCTCGGTGATCTTGCCGGCCGGCAGCATCACCCAGGCGGTGCGCGGTTTTTGCAGCTTCTTGACGAAATCCTCCAGGGAGCCGGTGCCGGCTGCGCCGTCAGCCGCAATGGCGCTCACCGCCTTGGCGTCCTTGTCGTAAACGACGGTGGTGTGTCCATGCTTCATCAGGCGGCGGACGATATTGCCGCCCATCCGTCCCAAGCCGATCATGCCGAGCTGCATCTTTTTGATCCTTAGTTCAATGCGTCCTGGATTGCGCTGTCGAGCATTTTCAGGCCCGCCTCGAGATCGCCCTTGAGGTGCACGCGCAGGGCGCGGCGGCCGCGTTCGGTCAGCACATCGAAATCGCCGCGCGCCTGCGCCGCCTTGATGATGCCGAACGTCGCCTTCTGGCCGGGCACCGCGAGATCCCTGGCATCGTCGGCCGTGATCTGCAGGAACACGCCGCTGTCGGGTCCGCCCTTGTAGGCTTGCCCGGTGGAATGCAGGAAGCGCGGGCCGAATTCGGCGCAGGTCGCGACATGGCGCTTTTCGCGCACTTCCAGCCGCATTTGCTGCAGGTCTTCGATATGCGCGGCGTCGCGTTCGATATAGGCGAGCAGCGCCACGTAATCATTGGCCTTGGCGCGCGCGAGATGCGCCTTCAGCCAGGAGCCGAGGTCGCCGTCGGCGCCCGCCTTGCGCAGCGCGGCGGCGTTGTTGTCGTCGGTGTAAAGGTCGGCCTGCGCCGTGGATACCACGGGCGTCTCGGCGGGCAGTTGTCCGGATTTTTCGAACGCCGCGGTCAATTCGCGGGTCTTGACCTTGGCGTCCTCGACGTCGGGCTGGTTGAACGGGTTGATGCCGAGCACGCTGCCCGCGACCGCGGTTGCCATCTCGAAGCGAAAAAATTCCTGGCCGATGTGGTCGATCGATTTCATGACGATGCGGACCACGGGATGGCCGGCCTTTTCCAGTGCGGCAAGCTTGTCGTCATGGGCGGCGTCGTCTTCGCCCTCGGTCCGGATATCGATGAAGAACCGGTCGTTGCCGTAGAGTGTGGGATCGCCGAGCGGCTCGCCGTCGATCGGGACGAGGCCCTTGCCTTCCTTGCCGGTGGATTCGGCGATCAGCTGCTCGGCCCAGGCGCCGAAATCGGCGATCTTCCTGGACGAGGCGATCGTCACCTTGTCGCGGCCTTCGAGGCCGGCAAGCCCCATCGCGAGCCCGAGCTGCACGCCCGGATTTTCCTGCGGCGGCACGTCCGGCCCGCAGGAGCGCACCATCGCCAGCGTGTGTTTGATCAAGGCGCGAACGTCGATGCCGGCGGTGGCCGCCGGCACCAGTCCGAACGGCGACAGCACGGAGTAGCGTCCGCCGATGGTGGGATCGCCATGAAAGACGCGCGCAAAGCCCTGCTTGGCCGCAACCTTATCCAGCGACGAGCCGGGATCGGTCACCGCGATGAATCGATGACCGGCTTTCTCCGCGCCGATCGTCTCCGACACCCGGGCGAAGAAATAGTCCTTCATCACGTTCGGCTCGGTGGTGCCGCCGGACTTGCTGGAGACGATGAACACGGTGTTGGCGAGGTTGATCTTGGCCTGAAGGCTGCGGACCTGCGCGGGATCGGTCGAATCCAGCACATGCAATTTCGGGAAGCCGGGTTTTTTCGCAAACGTCGCCGCCAGCACTTCGGGGCCGAGGCTCGATCCGCCCATGCCGAGCACCACGGCGTCGGAAAAATTCTGTCCCTTGACCTTGCCTGCGTAATCCTCGTAGGCGGCGATATCGGCTGCCGCCGCGGCGTTCAGCCAGCCCAGCCACTTGTCCTCGTCGGTGCCGGTCCAGATCGATTTGTCGTGCTGCCAGAGCCGGCGGATCTTTGCCGAGGCGCGCCAGTCTTCGGTCGCTTTCTCGACGGCCTTGTTGATGTGGCCGCCGAGCGCCATCGCCTGATGGTCGATCCTGGCGCCGAGCACGGCGGCGCGCTTGTGCGCCACCGCGCCATAGAGCTTGTCGGCGGCGTCCGCGAACAGTTTGACGCCGTCCTTGACCAGTTCGGCCGTGATCGCATCGAGCGAGATGCCGGACTTTTCCAGTTCAGTCAGAACGTGCCTCGCATCCTCGACATTCTCCTCGAGGCTGTCGCGCGGTTTGCCATGGTCGCGGAACGCGTCCAGCGTCGCCGGCGGCACGGTGTTGACGGTGTTGGGGCCGATCAGCTCCTCGACATAGAGGACGTCGCTGTACTCCTTGTTCTTGGTGCCGGTCGAAGCCCACAGCAAGCGCTGCGGTTTTGCGCCCTTGGCCGCGAGCTTGTCCCAGCGTGGGCCCGAAAACAGCCGCTTGTAGTCCTGATAGGCCAGTTTCGCATTGGCGATGGCGACCTTGCCCTTCAATGCGGCCAGCCGCTCCTTCTCGGAGGGATCGTTGGCGCGCGCGATCTTCTCATCGAGCGCCTTGTCGACCGCGGTATCGATGCGGCTGACGAAGAAACTGGCGACGCTCGCGACATGGGAGGGATCGCCGCCGCCGGCGACATATTTTTCCAGGCCCGCGAGATAGGCTTCGGCGACCTGAACATAGACCTTTTGCGAAAACAACAGCGTGATGTTGATGCTGATGCCGTCGCCGATCAGATGCTCGATCGCCGGCAGGCCCTCCGGCGTCGCCGGCACCTTCACCATCAGGTTCTCGCGGTGCACGTCCTTCCACAGCCGTTTGGCTTCCGCGATGGTGCCCTTGGTATCCATCGCCAGATAGGGCGACACCTCAAGGCTGACAAAGCCGTCGCTGCCATTGAGACGGTCATAGACCGGGCGCAGCACGTCGGCGGCGTGCTGGATGTCTTCGACGGCGAGATGCTCGAACAACTCGGCTACCGGACGATCGCCCTTTTTCAAGGCGCTGCCGATCGGGCCGTCATATTCGTCCGAGCTGCCGATCGCCTTTTCGAAGATCGACGGGTTCGATGTCACGCCCTTGACGCCGTCGGTATCAATCAGCTTCTGCAGGTCGCCCTTGGCGACGAAGCCGCGGGCCAGGAAATCCAGCCAGACGGATTGGCCGTGGTTTTCGAGTGCTTTGACGGGATTCATGATGGCCTGTTTCTGTTCGAGCGGGTCGATTTTCGGGTTCCCGCAGCTTCGGGTGGGGAGCCAAATCTTGTCAACAAACCTTAAGCCCCGCCCACGAGAGAAATATGTCGTATTCCCCTGACATAACGCCATTCACGATATAACGATCCGGTCGGAATTGCTGGTTCTGCAGGCGATTCCAGCGCAATTTTTCGGGATGGGGGCACAATGCCGGGGGCAGGGACCCAGAAAGCCGCCGCGCCGGAGCCGCGGGACCGTTTCATTCCGCTGCGCAAATCCGATCTGATCGAGGGCTTGGTCGCCGAGGGCCGGCTCAACCAGGCCGAACAGGCAAGGTTGAGGCAGTTGGCCCGCGTTTTGGGCGCCATCCTCCACTACCAATATTTCGAAGAGCTCGACCGGCTGCGCGAGGTGTATTTTTATTTCGACCCGGAGATCGATCCGCACGCAGGCGGCCCTGCAGGCGACCATGAGGCGGCCTATCGCACGCTGACTGACGAATTCGTCCGTGTCGTGACCGAAGCCAATTTCATCGAGATCACCCATGACGAGATCACGCGGGCGTTTGCCGAACGCGCCCGGATCCGGGTCAAGATCAAGGCGCCGGTCGAGGATTTTCGCGATGTCCGCATGTTCCGCCGCGGACACCACAGCGAGACCATCGAGATTCCCGTCTGGTTCGGTTTCAGGCGGCGTCCGCTTGAAGTCGTGGTCTACGACGACGTCGTGTTGATGGTCGCGACCAGGCCGGACGGCACGACACCGGCCGATGCCCGCAGGGCGGTAGCGAGCGCGCGGCGCGGCGGGCAAAAGATCCGCGGCGGCGCGGTGCTGTTCAAATATTTCCGTCATATCGCGCGCGCCGATCTCAAGGCGCTGTTTCCCAATGTGCGCGTGGTGATGAGCATTGCCGACCACCTGACGCTCGGCGTGCCGGCGATCATCGGCGGCATTCCGATCCTCCTCAAGCTTGCCTCGACGGTGGCGGTGCTGTTGGTCGTCGCCGGCTTCTATCTCGGTCTCAGCGGCTCCATCCATGACAACGACATGGATCGGGCGCTGGCCGCGCTGTCAGGGCTGTTCGCACTCGGCGCCTTCCTGCTGCGGCAATGGGGAAATTTTCATCGCCAATCGCTGATCCATCAGAAGCAACTGACCGACAATATCTACTACCGCAACGTCAACAACAATTCCGGCATTTTCACCTACCTGATCGGCGAGGCCGAGGAACAGGACTGGAAGGAAGCGCTGCTCGCCTATTACGGCCTGCTGACGGCCGCTTCGCCGCTGACCCGCGAGGCGCTCTATGCGCGGGTCGAAGAGCTGTTGGCAAACGCGTTCGGTGTCGCGGCCGATTTCGAGATCGACGACGCGCTGGCGCGGCTGAAGGGTTTCGGGCTCTTGACCGAGACCGATGGCCGCTTCTCGGCGGTGCCGCTTGCCGATGCGCTGGCGCGACTCGACAGCGAGTGGAGCGCGTTCGTTACGGCGCCGGCAGGATAGCGAGCGTGACGGCGCCGGATCAGGCTTGCTCTGGGATCAATGCGCCAGCGCGACGTCTCCCGAAATCTGCTCGCGTTTTGCGTCAATGCGCAGGCTTATGGCGACAACGGCGCCGATCAGCGCGCACCCCGCGAGCAGAAGCAGTCCTGCCGTGAAGGTTCCGGTGAGATCCTTCAGATAACCCATCGCATAGGGACCGGCGAAGCCGGAGAGATTGCCGAGCGAGTTGATGGCGGCAATTCCCGCGGCGGCCGAGGCGCCGGTCAGGAAGCTCGCCGGCAGCGGCCAGAACATCGGCGGTACCGCCGAGATGCCGATCTGCGCGAAGCAGAGCAGCGCCATGACGATGAAGGGGTTGGAAACAAGCCCGCACAAGCCTACTCCGAACGCGGCCATCAGCAGTGCCACGGCGACATGGCCTTTGCGCTCCATCGTGCGGTCCGAGTGCCGGCCCAGCAACACCATGCCGATGGCGCCGAACACGAAGGGCAAAGCCGCCAGCAGCCCGGTTTGGGTATCGCTGACGCCAAAGGCCTTGATGATGGTGGGCAGGAAGAACGCCACGCCGTAGCTCGCCGCATTCAGGCAGAAATAGACCAGCGCGCAGAGCAGGATACGGATGTCGGTGAGGGCCTGGAACAGGGAGAGATGTTCGACCTTCTCCTTGTTGCTTTTCTCGGTGGCCTGAACATTCTCCAGCCACGCAATCTCATCCGGTTGCAGCCAGCCGGCCTGGCGCGGAAAGTCGGTCAGGTAGATCAGCACCGCGAGCCCCACCAGGATCGACGGCAATCCTTCAAGGATGAACAGCCATTGCCAGCCGTCCAGTCCCCAGCCGCTCACGTTCAACAGCATTCCGGAGATCGGGGATCCCACGATCGACGAAATCGGAATCGCCAGCATGAAGAAGCTGATGACTCGGGCGCGGTAGACCGCCGGAAACCACAGGGTCAGATAGAAGATGATGCCGGGGAAGAAGCCTGCCTCGCATGCGCCGAGCAGCAAGCGAAGCGTATAGAACACCGTCTCATTCGAGGCCCCGGTCGTCTTGGAGATCGAGGGGATGAAGGCGAACGCGGCCGACACGATGCCCCAGGTGATCATGATCCGGGCGATCCAGACCCGCGCGCCGACGCGCTCCAGGAAGATGTTGGAAGGAACCTCGAACAGGAAATAGGCGATGAAGAACAGTCCGGCGCCGAGGCCGAAGGCCGCCTCGCTGAAACCAAGCGCCTGGTTCATGTGCAGCTTGGCGAAGCCGACATTGACGCGGTCGAGATAGGCCACGAAGTAGCACAGGATCAGGAACGGGATCAGCCGCCGCATCACTTTGCCGATGACGCGTTTCTCTACCTCATCCATGGCGCTCTCTCCCGTTCGCAGATTTTGCCGCCCTTGAGCCGGGCCGGTGTTGCGCAACTATGACGTTCTCCGACCGGGCGCGCAAAGGCATTTTTCCGGGACAGGAGGGGATGATGCGTTGCGGCAACCCGACTTCGCCGCGGCATTAGGCAAGCCGGCAGAATACGGCCTGCACCTCGCAAATATCGGTAGACGGACCGGGGCAAAGTGCGATCAGATTTATTCCTGTGAACCGGGCTTCTCGCGAAGCGTTGATGTGAGGACACGCGAGGCAGCGTCAAAAAATCGAGCGGGGAAACATCATGCGGGCCGAAAGAAATGAACCTCTCGCGCGTCACGCCATCGCCTTCGTGCTCGCCGGCGGGCGCGGCAGCCGGCTGATGGAACTGACCGACAGGCGCGCCAAGCCGGCCGTCTATTTCGGCGGCAAGTCGCGCATCATCGACTTCGCGCTGTCGAACGCCGTGAACTCCGGCATTCGCCGGATCGCGGTCGCCACCCAATACAAGGCCCACAGCCTCATTCGGCACCTGCAGATGGGCTGGAACTTCTTTCGGCCCGAGCGCAACGAGAGTTTTGACATCCTGCCCGCCAGCCAGCGTGTCTCCGAAGCCAATTGGTATCTGGGCACGGCAGACGCCGTTTATCAGAACATCGACATCATCGAGAGCCTTGGCACCCGATTCATCGTGGTTCTCGCCGGCGACCATATCTACAAGATGGACTACGAATTCATGCTGCAACAGCATGTCGACCAGCGCGCCGACGTTACCATCGGCTGTCTCGAAATGCCGCGATCGGAGTCGAGCAGCTTTGGCGTCATGCACATCGACGACAAGGATGTGATTCAGAGTTTCCTGGAAAAGCCGGCCGATCCGCCGGCGATGCCGGGCAAGCCCGACAGCTCGCTGGCCAGCATGGGAATCTATGTGTTCGACACAAAATTCCTTTTCGATGAACTGCAGCGCGACGCCAATGACCCCAATTCGAGTCATGATTTCGGCAAGGATATCATTCCTCACATCGTCAAGCATGGCCGCGCGGTGGCGCACCAGTTCAGCCGCTCCTGCGTCCGCTCCGGCAACGACCCGCGCAGCTATTGGCGGGATGTCGGGACGGTGGACGCCTATTGGGCCGCCAATATCGACCTCACCGATGTCCTGCCCGAGCTCGACCTTCACGACCGTTCATGGCCGATCTGGACTCACGCCGAAATCACGCCGCCCGCAAAATTCGTTCACGATGAAGACGGCCGCCGCGGCGAGGCCGTTACCTCGCTGGTATCGGGCGGATGCATCATATCCGGCGCGTCGCTGCGCCGTTCCCTGCTGTTCACCGGCGTGCATCTGCATTCCTTCGCCAAGGTCGAAAATGCCGTGATCCTGCCCTATGTCGACGTCGCCGAGGGGGCGCGATTGGCGAATGTCGTCATCGACCGCGGCGTGCGGATTCCGTCGGGACTTGTGGTCGGAGAGGATCCCGAACATGACGCGAAGAGATTTCGCAGCACGGAGCAGGGCATCTGCCTGATCACGCAGGCAATGATCGACGGACTGGCGACATGAGCGCCATTCGCGTCCTCGCGGTCGCCTCGGAAGTCTACCCGATCATCAAGACCGGCGGCCTCGCCGACGTGGTCGGCGCGCTTCCGGCGGCACTGAAGACCGAAGCAATCGAGACGCGCACCCTCATCCCCGGATATCCCGCGGTGACCGGCTCGCTTCAAGGGGCGGAAGAGGTTCTCCATCTGCCGGACTTCCATGGCGGACCGGCTCGGGTATTGAGCGGCGCCAGCGCGGGCATCGACCTGTTCGTGCTCGATGCGCCGCATCTATTTGACCGTCCGGGAAACCCCTATTCGTCGCCTGACGGCGCGGATTGGCCCGACAATGCGATCCGTTTCGCCGCGCTCGGACGGATCGCCGCCGATATCGGCCAGGGATCGATTCCGGCATTCGCCCCGGACATCGTGCACGCGCACGACTGGCAGGCCGGGCTGACGCATGCCTACCTGCATTACAGCGACCGGCCACGACCGGGCACGGTAATGACGGTTCATAATCTCGCCTTTCAAGGTCAGTTTCCGCGCGAACTATTGGCCACGATCGGATTGCCGCCGCAGTCCTTCAACTTGGACGGAGTCGAGTATTACGGCTCGATCGGATTTCTAAAGGCCGGGCTCCGCTTTGCGGACCGCATCACGACGGTGTCGCCGACCTATGCGCTGGAAATCCAGCAGCCCCAGGAAGGCATGGGACTGGACGGCCTGCTGCGCGGCCGATCGGATGTCCTGAGCGGAATCCTGAACGGCATCGATACGTCCGTCTGGAATCCGGCTACCGATCCCCACATCGCCTCACTTTTTGACGCCGACAGCTTGCAGAATCGGGCGCTCAACAAGGCCGCGCTACAACAACGATTGGGCCTTCGCGTTGCGCCGGAGGCCTTCCTGCTCGGGGTCATCAGCCGGATGTCCTGGCAAAAGGGGCTTGACCTGCTGCTCGAGACGTTTCCCGCAGTTCTGAGCGACGACGTCCAGCTGGCGCTGCTGGGGAATGGCGATCCGGACCTGCAAAACCGCTATCGCGCGATGGCGGAGGCCAATCCTCGGCAGGTCGGTGTATCGACCGACTATGACGAGAGCCTGGCGCACCTGATCCAGGCGGGCGCCGATGCGCTGGTGGTGCCGTCGCGGTTTGAGCCGTGCGGGCTGACCCAGCTCTGTGCGTTGAGATATGGCGCCGTCCCGATCGTCTCGCGCGTCGGTGGACTGGCGGATACGGTGGTCGATACGGATGAGGACACCATCGCAGCGGGAGCCGCGACCGGCGTCAAATTCGAACCCGTCACGGCCGAAGACCTTGGCAGCGCACTTCGCCGCGCCCATGCCCTGTTCCGCAATAAGCGGATTTGGACCGAGCTTCAGCGCAATGGCATGGCCGTGGATGTCTCCTGGGTTGACCGAGCCAGCAATTACGCCGACCTTTATCGCCAGCTTGTCAAAGCGCGCCAGATCGCGCGAGCATAGCCGGCGCGCCAATTCGCGTCAGTTGCAGGGGAGGACATGCCAATGACGTCGCCGATCGTTCGCGCCACCAGCCGCCGCCATTTCCTGCAATATCTCGCCGCAAGCCCGCTGCTCGCCTCCGGCGCGCTGCCGGCTTGGGCTGCGGAAACGCCGTCGAAACTGCCGGACCCGATGATCTGGGCGCCGGCCGGCGGCGAGTTGATCAAGAGCCCGAAGGATGCGATCAACGTATTCGATTTCGAGCCGGTGGCCCGCCAGAACACGCCGCCCGCGCATTTCGGCTATATGGCCTCGGGCCTCGACGACGAGGTCACGCTGCGCGCCAACCGCGAGGGATTCTTGAAATTCCAGCTGCTGCCGCACCGCCTCAACGACGTATCGAAGGTCGACACCTCCGTGGAGCTGTTCGGCACCCGCTACGACTCGCCGATCTTCGTCTGCCCGACCGGCGGCAACCAGTTCTTTCACCCCGATGGCGAGGTGGCCGTCGCCAGGGCCGCGCGCGCCGGCAATCACCTGCAGATCCTGTCGACGTCCTCGAACTATTCGGTCGACGACGTCACCAAGGCGCGCGGCGCGCCGATCTGGTTCCAGCTCTATGCCTCGCCGGTCTGGGAGGTGGCGCAGGCGCTGATCAAGAAAGCCGATGCCGCCGGCTGTCCGGTCCTGGTGGTGACGGTGGACCGCATCGCGGGCCGCAACCAGGAAACTTTGTTCCGGCTGATGCGCACCGACACGCGCGAATGCTCCGGGTGCCATGACCGCGGCAGCTTCGCGGCGCGGGTGGTCCGTCGGCACAATTATGACGGCATCGATCTCTCGGCCATCACCGGCGGCGGCGAGGCCTCCAATTTGTCATGGGATACCGTGAAGCGGATGCGCGACGTCACGCGGATGAAAATCGTGCTCAAGGGCATCGTCACGCCCGAAGACGCAGATCTCGCCGCGCAGAACGGCATCGACGGCATTCTCGTCTCCAACCATGGCGGCCGCGGCGAGGACAATGGCCGCTCCACCATCGACGCACTGCCGGAGATCATCGCGGCGGTGAAGGGACGGATGCCGGTCATCGTCGACAGCGGATTCCGCCGCGGCACCGACGCCGTCAAGGCACTCGCGATGGGCGCGCAGGCGGTCGGCATCGGCCGGCCCTATCTCTGGGGGCTGGGCGCCTTCGGCCAGGAGGGCGTCGAGCGGGTGCTCGAAATCGTCCGCACCGAGACGCGCGCGGCCATGCGGCAATGCGGCGCGCGCTCCGTCAAGGAACTCAATCCAGGGTTTGTGCGGCGGGCGACCTGACCAGGGCGTGAACCCATAAAGCCAGAGGCGTTGGCGAACGTCCGGTTTAGTGCGCATAACGGACTCAGGTCGGACATTGCGCCATGTCCGAAAAGTGCCATGAAGAAGACATCTTCATTTTCGCACCGCTTAGCTCGTCTATTGCGACGATACTGGTAGAGTGGCCGGCATCCGCTTAGTGTCAAACGGTTTCTGATGGTAATAATACGAGCTGAAAAACCGGCAGATATTGCGGGTATCCGTAACGTCGTCGAGGAGGCTTTCCCGAAACCGCTTGAGGCGCGGTTGGTCGATCGACTACGTGCGGACGGCAACAGCATGATTTCGCTGGTCGCCGTCGATGATGGAAATATTGTAGGTCACGTTCAATTCTCCAACATGAGCGCTCCTTTCAGGGCGCTCGGCCTTGGGCCAGTGTCCGTCATGCCAGATCGACAGCGTTCCGGGATCGGAAGCCAAATGATCCGTGCAGGCTGCGGCAGAAGTCGGATGGGAAGCCGTATTCGTTCTCGGCAATCCAAAATATTATCGGCGTTTTGGCTTTAGCCCTGACCGAGCCCGGGGTTTTGAGTCACCTTATTCAGGAGTTCATTTTATGCTGCTCACCTTGATCGGTGATCATGCCCATACCAAGGGTAAGGTCAGCTACGCTCCGGCCTTTGCCGTGCTAGGATAGAGATTGTTGCGCATGCATAACCGACTGAAACTTGTTGCTGATTGTGGAGATCCGCTCAGGGCCATTTCCAGACCTCAAGCTGCCTCAGAGCCTGGTCTGTTCATCCCCCAACAACGGACATGGACAGACCGCCTCGGCATTCCGGTTCGGTGCTACACTCGGACATTGGCTGCGAGAGTGAATTGAGCACGATCATTCGGGAAGGCCTGCCTTTCGCAGTCTATCTGAAATGAGGTCGAACGGTCGTTTGTCCCTGAACGGATTCCAACGTTTCGTAATGGAGAAATTGGGGGACAGTGTCAGCATACGATGTTTGGCTTCCTGCGCCCCCTGCTCGTTCCCAACATTGACCGACGCGACGACCAGGATCATCCACGCGGATAGCCACATCGGCAATTCATGGGTTGACCGGCGCGCATACTCGAGTGCTTTATCGGGCTCGTCCTTGAACAGGAACGCGTGGGCAAGGCCGTTATAGGCAATGCCGATACCGGGATCTTTCGGGCTTAGCCGGATCAAGCGGGAGAATTCCTCGATTGCACGGTCAGCGTCTGAAATCCAGATTCGCAGCCATCCGCTGCGCGTTAGAATATGCGCCGAGTTTGGGTTTAGATGGACGGCTCGATCCATTGCAGCGAGCGCTCTGTCGTAGTCCCGCGTAATCCATGCCAAAGCGTGAGCCGCGAACGCGATTGTAGTGGGCTCGTCGCTGCTTGAAATTAGCGCCTCCTGAGCAAGGCGGGATCCTTTTGCGATGTCTTCCGGTGTTGCCCACCATTGATTCATGCGCAAATGGATGAGTTGAGCGGCGAATGCTTTCGCGAATGCGTAATTCGGATCAAGAACGATAGCCTGGTCGAGCAGCCGCAGCGCTGCGTCATTGCCCTCCCGGTCTCGATGCGTATAAGACAGCGCGAGCGCCCGTAGATAAAGGTCATAGGCATCCAGCTTGTTGGTGGGTTTAAAGTTGGCTCGACGTATTTCCGCGAGTTCGAGGCTTGGTTCGATGGTAGCGACTACCTTTTCGGTTATCCTGTCTTGCAACTCGAAAACATCTTTCAATTCGCCCTCGAACTTGTCGGCCCAGATGTGATTGCCGGTTACCGCTTCGATGAGCTGTCCCGTGATCCTGATCCGATTGCCGGATTTCCTGACCGACCCTTCGAGCACGTAGTGGACACCCAATTCCCGCCCGACCTGCCTGATATCGACGTGCTTGCCCTTGTAGGTGAAGCTGGAGTTTCTCGCGATGACGAAAAACCACTTGACCCGGCTCAGCGCGGTGATGATGTCTTCGACCATTCCGTCTGCGAAATACTCCTGCTCTGGATCACCGCTCATGTTCTGGAATGGCAGGACGGCGATGGAGGGTTTGTCTGGTAGGGCCAGAGGCTGCGCAGCCTCGACCACCGTTTTTGTTGAAGGAGACTTCCTGTCGATCTGTAGCCGCCAGGCACGCATCGGCTCGGCGATATTCTTTAACGACTGCGGACCCATGTCGTCGAAAGCCAGGTCGATCTTGCCGCGGATTTGACGTTGCGCGTCATCTGAAACGCAGATGCCGCCCGGCTCGGCGATTCCTTCAAGACGCGCCGCAATATTGACGCCGTCACCGAAAATATCGTCGTCATCGAATATGATGTCGCCAACGTGAATCCCGATGCGGAATTCGATCCTTTGGTCCTGCGGCACGTCGGCGTTCTGTTTGGCCATGGCACGCTGGACTTCAGCGGCACCTCTTGCGGCGTCCACTGCGCTTGCAAACTCGACCAGCATGCCGTCGCCGGTGGTCTTGACGATGCGGCCGCGATGAGCGGCGATGGTGGGATCGGCAAGGGACTTTCTGATTGCCTTCAGCCGGGCCAGCGTGCCTTCCTCATCGACGCCCATGAGACGGCTATACCCGGCTACATCCGCCGCCAGCACCGCTGCCAGTCGCCGTTCCACTCGCTCGGAGGCCAAGGAAATGCCCCTACACTTGGCAGTTCACCCAGCCATTAAAGCACGCTGGGCTACCCTCGGGCTAGGGCCGACTTCCGAGATGGGTCAAAAGCCCCGTTTTGACTTTCTGCCAGCCACTTCCGGTCTACCCCGAACAACGGTCATCATCAGAGTGGACCGGTTGGTCCGTTTGGCGCCAGACTCGGACTCCAGCGACCAGAATGGCTACGAGGCGTCATTCCGCCTCGCGCGGTCGTTCCTTGTGCGGCCGTCTATGCAGTTCCGTGAGTGATAATGCTCAACAGGTGTTGGCGGGTTATCCCCTGTTCACCGAGAAGCCGTGCGGCAAGGCTCTGCGTTTCGGAAGTTATGGCTTCGAGGATGTTTGCGCCAGTTATCATGGAGCGGCCTAGCTCCTTTCCCCGAACCTCAGCGCGTTGGACGACGCGCTGAAACGCGGCGGTCGGTTTGGGGTCTGCGCCGTTGTCTATCACTATTTTCATCAGTTCATTGTCGAGGTAGCCAACCAGCCTCTCCGCTAACGCGCCAAGACCAGCGCCGCAGACCCTCATCACGGTCGAAGCATCTGCGTCGTCTATCAGGGCGAGCAGAAGATGCTCCAGTGTCGCGTACTCATGCTTTCGCTGGCCCGCGAAGCCAACGGCCCGATGCAGCGTCGCCGCAAGCGCGGATGAAAGCGGCGGAAACGAACTACTGCCCACAGCGGGCTGCGGTGGCGAGACTTTTTCGCCAGAAATCGATGTCTCCGCGCGGATCGCTGCAGCGAGCGTATTCCAGTCGGCCAGGCCGAATATCTCGGCAATCAGTTCGAGGCTTTGACCGATGGTGATCTCGACACCCTTGGTAGCAAGGGCCGCACGTAGCGTTTGCGCCATGGCTTTGGCGTTGCGGAAATCGCGCATGTCTTCATCCTTTGCTTTTGAACGAGACAAAAGTGCCAGGGGCTTGCGTTACTGGCCCGCTCGTTCGGGCAAAGGGCTAAAAAGGCCGCGATACGTTTACCGTCCCCGAAGGGCGCAAGCAGCAGGTCGTATCCACCAATGTAAAAAATGGACCAAATGGGGACTGGCGTCAATCTCCTGTCGCGCGGCCTTAAGATGTGGCGCAGATGTCTGCTGAGGGGTCAAAAGGCGAAATACTCGCCCCGAGCAGATGTTTTCCGCTGTCTCCGGGATAGTGGACACGGCCAGCTACGTTTATGAGTCCACGCCCTGACGCAGGCTGGCAAAAGCGCCGGGACCAGAAAGGTTCGTCTCAAGGCGCTGGCGCGGCCTCGAAGGGCCGGCCCGGATGCATGCAAAATGCAAGTCCGGCACCCAACAACAGCAGGCCAATCGAGCCGGCAAACGGCAAGGTCCAGCTTCCGGTCCGATCAATCAGGTAGCCAAACACGAAAGGCGAAATGATGCCGGCGACGCCGAAGCCGAAATTCATCATGCCGCTCGCGGATCCCGAATAATTCGGCGCAATGTCCATCGGAACCGCCCAGATCGGCGCCACCACCATTTCGACGGAGAAGAACGCCGCGGCGAGCGAGATCGCCGCGACGTTGACATCGTGAACCAGCATCACCGGAATCAGGAACAGAAAGCCGCCGAGCATGCCGGCCACGATGACGTTGCGCCGTGCCGCGGTGCGGTCGCCCGTACGGTGCAGGATAAGGTCGCTCACCACGCCGCCCAGGGTGTCGCCGATCACGCCGGCCAGGAAAACGCCGGCTGAATAGAATGCCGTTTGCATCAGGTTCTGGTGATAGTTCTGGTAGAAGAACGACGGGATCCAGCTCAGGAACAGCCACAGCGTCCAGCCGTAGCAGAAATCGACCGCGGTCACCGGTAGCATGCGGCGAAACAGCTTGAACCACGGCACCGCGCTCGCCGGATTGCCGCGGCCGCGCACGGGAAGCGTCGCAAATTCCTCCACGGTCAGGGGCGGCGTTGCCGGCACATCGCGAAAGTACCACAGCCACAACACGACCCAGACCAGGCTGAAGAGGGCAAGCACAACGAAGGCGCCGCGCCACGACACCTGGGCGACCAGCAAGGCAATCAGCGGTGGCGTCAGCGCGTTTCCGATTCTAGCCGAGGAATGCGTGATGCCTTGCGCGAAACCCCAACTGCGTTCCGGCACCCAGGCTGCCATCGCGCGCGTCGCGGTCGGAAAGGTCGCGCCTTCACCAATCCCAAGCGCAAGCCGTGCCGCGAACAGGCTGGCAAATCCGCCAACGGCGCCGGTTGCCGCCGTCGCCGCGCAGACGACAAGTCCGCTCACGAACAACGTCATACGCGCGCCGAACCGGTCGCCGAAATAGCCCCCGATCAGCTGGAACAGCGCATAGGGATAGGCGAATGCCGAAAAAGCCAGGCCGAGCTGGGTATTGCTCAAGCCAAGCTCCGCCTTGATCAGCGGCGCGGCCGTCGAGATGTTGACCCGATCCACATAGAGGATCAGGTACATCAGGCAAATGATCAGCAGCACCGTATTGGAGACGCTGAACCTGCGCATCAGACCGGACTTGCGCCGCCCTTGATCTGCGTCCGATGCATGATACGCCGCGCCGAGTCGTCGAAGGGGTCGCGCCGATGCATGGTGCAGCGGTTGTCCCACAGCACCAGATCGCCAACCCACCAGACGTGCTCCCAGGCGAATTCCGGTCGCGCGACGTAATCCCACAACTCGTCGAGCAGCGCCTCGGAGTCCGCAAGTTCGAGCCCCACGAGATACGCATTGCGACGGCGGCCGAGATAAAGCATTCGCCGGCCGGTGTCGGGATGGGTGCAGACCAGCGGATGTACGGCGCCCGGTGACTTCATGGGATCGTCGGTCGCGGCAACGCCCTGGCGCAGATAGCCGCCGCTATTATAGGTGCCGTCGTGCTTGATCTTCAGGTTCGCGATCCGGCGTTTCAATTGGTCCGGCAGCGCTTCGTAGACCGCGTACATGCTGCAAAACGAGGTATTGCCGCCGACGGGTGGCACTTCGAGCGCGTAGAGCATGCTCGCCATCGGCGGGACATCGAGATACGACATGTCGGTATGCCATACGGCTTCACCGGCGCCGAGGCTGCCGATCGGCTGACCGTTCACGGTCACGTTGGAAACGATGTAGATTTCTGGAAGCCCCTCGACGAAACGGCGGCCGGTCTCCTGTACGGGGGCCCAGTCGAGGTCGCCGAAGCGGCGGCTGAATGCGATCAGGTCCTGATCGCTGAGCGTCTGGCCGCGGACGAGAATGACCTGATGGTCATGCCAGGCGCTCTTGAGCGCGGCGAACTGCAACGCGTCGAGATTCCTGAGATCGACGCCATGAATCTCGGCGCCCAGCGCCGCTCCGGTCGAAACCACGTCGACGTCGCGAACAACGTCACGCTTGAGGCTTGAAACCATCGGAATCCTCCGCCTGCATGGGCCAATCCTTAAATGCTACCATCGCGCGGTGGACCGGGGAAGGGTACGAGGTGCGATGGAAACCTAGCGCAAGGCCGCGTTGATTTTGTCGAGCGCGGCGGAGCCCGGACAGAGCGCCTTTTCGTCGAGCGAATTGAGCGGCGCCGCCACCGTGTCGAGATGGCTGTGCAGGTCTTCCGCCTCGGGATCGACGTAAAGCAGCCCGGTGACGATCTGGCCCTTGGCAGCGTGCCGCTGCAGGAACGACATCGCGCCGACCCGATCATGCGGGTCGTAATCCGCGTCGATCTTGCGCAGTGCGATCCGGCTGCCGTCGTGCTGCTCGACTACCTGCACCGTGCCCGGCGCGTAGTCGACTGTGATCGGGTCGCGGCCGGTAATGACATCGAGCCGGTTCACCGCGTCGTTGTGCTCGCGCACATAGTCAAAGCTCTTGGTCGAGCCGGCATGGTTGTTGAAGGCGACGCAGGGGCTGATCACGTCGATGAAGGCCGAGCCCTTGTGCTCGATCGCGGCCGCGATCAGCGGCACCAGCTGGGTCTTGTCGCCGGAAAAGCTGCGCGCCACGAAGCTTGCGCCGAGCTGCAGCGCGATCGCCACCAGATCGATGGCGTTGTCGGTATTGGTGACGCCCTTCTTGGACTTCGAGCCGCGGTCGGCGGTGGCCGAGAACTGGCCCTTGGTCAGGCCGTAGACGCCGTTGTTCTCGACGATATAGGTCATGTTGACGCCGCGCCGGATCGAATGCGCGAACTGGCCGAAGCCGATGGAGGCGGAATCGCCGTCGCCGGAAACGCCGAGATAGATCAGGTCGCGGTTGGCGAGATTGGCGCCGGTGAGCACCGACGGCATGCGGCCATGCACCGAATTGAAGCCGTGCGAATTGCCGAGGAAATAATCCGGCGTCTTCGACGAGCAGCCGATGCCGGAAATCTTGGCGACACGATGCGGCTCGATCGACAGCTCGTAACAGGCCTCGATGATCGAGGCGGTGATCGAGTCATGGCCGCAGCCGGCGCACAGCGTCGAAACCTTGCCCTCGTAATCCCGGTGGGTGTAGCCGAGATCGTTCTTCGGCAGCCCGGGATGCTGGAATTTCGGTTTGGCGATATAGGTCATGACTGTCTCTCTCTGCTCCCTCGCCCCGCTCTTCGCGGGGAGAGGGTCGGGGTGAGGGGCTGTCTCAGCAAGCGCGACTCGTTGAGAGTCCCCCTCACCCGGATTGCTTTGCAATCGGACCTCTCCCCGCAAGCGGCAGGGCTATCGCATATGGCTGAGAGCAGCCATGAGGAAGGCGTTATCCCATCCGGCGCGTTTGATTTTTCGCCGCAGGGAGGCTCGATCTGGGTGAGTTCGCAGGATGTTGAGGGCGAGCCTGCGC